>Ga0307514_10000145_pt1 | contig 201978 bp, 187 predicted proteins | sample 16_EM_MG_FD_203088 | JGI IMG/M metagenome (GOLD analysis project Ga0307514, IMG submission 203088) | Populus trichocarpa ectomycorrhiza microbial communities from riparian zone in the Pacific Northwest, United States - 16_EM | ecosystem: Host-associated > Plants > Roots > Unclassified... | reverse complement strand
CGAAAAACCTCGTTTTTGCGCCAAAAATGACGATAATTTCAAAGCAGCTTGCTGAGTTTTAAAGATATCAAAAATCGGAGACCACCAAAAGATGCGCCGTCTGCAGCTGCATATTTCATGTACCAAATACTAAATTATCGGATCAATAATGGTGGACTTAATTGAGGGAACCGTTTGGTACAAACCCGGACCGAACCGGCCAGGTCCGGGTTTTCATGGAACCGCTATAATAGAAACGGTCCGAAAACGGAACCGTTGCTAACACTCAATAGGAGTCTACCTCGCCTGCCATTGCATATTCAGGTAGAGAATATTATTCCTAACTTCATAACGTGGAACATCTATATCATAATATGCCTTCCCAAAGCCCTCACCCTGACACGACTCCGATCGTAAGAAATGTTCGAAGTCTTGCTAATCGTCAGAATCAACACAAGCATAGGCCATCGGGGAATTCAGATCTTCCGCCTCCTAAGAGACGCATTTCCGTACCGGCTGACGCGAGGGATACCTCTCAAGCAGGGAGTTCCCTACACTCTTCAATCCAAGCTCAAAACTCCACCACCTCATGTTCGATGAACACTTCTCGCGTGGCGGATCTCACTCAACGTGTGACTTCCACCCCGTTCGGTTTACAGCGATGGTCAATAATTACTCCAACCGCCTCGCTGGGTACAAGCAGTCGTAACACACCAGCTCCCAGCGGAACCATACAGACAGACTCAACGCGTCACATTGTATCCAGCCCAGCATTCAGCATTGCTAGCACTCTCAATCCTCTCAGCGGTCTTGAGAAGCTGCCTACCCACATTCCGAATCCAGAAGGCCATGGCATCATTAGAAATACCCTACCAACGCGAGCTACCGAAAAGAATCAGAGGCGGAGGCAGTGGCAATTTCAACCACAGATGGTGTCTACACCTCGATCAATGGTCTCCGGCAGCTGCAGCATGCATCGATTAGGCCACTCAGACATGACGCGTCTTGTATTTGCAACGGGCAGACTCCTGGAGCTCCACATGATTAACAGATGGCCGATTATGAGTGCAAGTGACTTGGAGATGGTAAGTTATGCAATGCGACACATTGCGAAAGCATCAGCTGAAGCCCCACACTGGCAGATAATTGAGACGTACTGGAACACCGCTATGCAGCAAAACACCATTTGGTCCATAGCATTTGAGGCACGCTTAAAGGAGATCTTGAAAGAGGTATGCTGAATCAATGGCCCACGGTGGATATTACACGGTCAAACCGTACCAGGTTCATGCACAAGTCAATAAGGTTAAATCCCATCTTATTCAATCAGTAAGGGACAACATTGCAGAGCATTATGATCTCCACCACTTTGAATCCGCTGCAGAGCATTTGGAATTCATTGATTCCCTTCTAGCAGACAATAAGTATCTTTTTCCGGTACCAGAGGGTGTGGAAGGTGGGGTATGCTGTTCAAATCCAACGCAGAGAGGGTCGAAAGCTGCTAACGAATGTCTAGCGTCCACTTTCCTTCCTGGCGGACGCAATCCCGCGGTTTATCTATATCAAACTTTATCATCGGGCGAATTACCGCGGTAAGTATGCTGCTGGATTGTATAATTCCATGATTAATGACAAGGATGGTCATATACCCACGCCACTGATCATGTTTACATGTACTGCTTTGCGCCATGCTCTCCCGGAGTGGCAAAAGAACAAAGTTGTTCATCCAAAGGCTTCTAAGTTGAAGCGGAAAGCGGACAGACCTGATCGCTCGAATTACTTCAACCACAAGAATGGTGGTGGTAAGATCACATCCTGCTGTGCTGTAACGGGTCGCAAGTTGTTAATCTTGCCTGGCGTTGCAGACATGTACACGTTCTGGATGAATACCTGGAACACACTACCGGAGAGCTATCAACTGAGGGTGTATAACAACACTCTTCACACAGTCAAACATCAGATACAACAGGCAGAGAACCCACCGCCTGCCGTGGTATTCAGCGTGAGAGCAGTGCTTGTTGACAATGCTATTCTTCTTGATAATTTGGCCTCCGAAGAGGCCCTTGAGGAGCCTGAGATCGGAACTACTGACCCAAACATCCCGATAAAGAACAATTGCCTGGATGACGAACTTCATTTCTGGATGCCAGGGGGCAGCGGGAATTACAAAGATGAAGATGATGAAAGCAACGGTCGCAATGCCATTACCACCGCTAGCCAGTGACGACGGCTGGCGACGGAACTTTAGAGGTTTGACCGGGGAACCAGTGATGTCGACGGGTATGAGGGCAAGGATGGCGACAATGCGGATGCGCATGCGGATGAAGAGGAAGAATCATCCCAAGTCGATGATTGATCAATGCAGAATGTGGAGGACTGACCTGGGAACCGGTAATGTCGACGGGTATGAGAGTGAGGATGGTGACGATGCGGATGTGGATGAGGAGGAAGAAGCATCGCAAGCCGATCATGGATCAACGCAGAATGTGGATGACTGAGGGCATAGTACTAGAGAGTGTGAAGATTAGACTAAATATTTGAGACCTGTAAAATACGAGAATAGCGAAGCAAATGCAACAGCAAGCCTGGTTTCCGAAGCGAAGACTGTATTGCAATATGTCACAAAATCTCAACACTAAACATTCATGGGGCGAGTGCGGCATCCGATATATTGCAATAGCGGAGAGGTAAAATGTGGCTATCGGCGGAAGAAAGGCATAAACATCGCCAGGCGTTGTGTAAACAGCTACAGCATAACTGCAGCCCCTGCAAAGAGGGTAACACACGTGTCGTTCTGATGGTGCATATACCAGGCGCATAGTAATGGAGGTGAGGATGCAACGGGAAACGTGTAATTCTCCGTCAGAGGGTACGAGGTTCCGTCAGAGCCGTCAGAGCTGTGCGGAACACCCGGGTGTGTCAGACCGAAACTAGGGTTGTTGCTGATGAGGCAAGCCCAAAGCATCTGATACCAAACAGGACATGCTTAACCTGTCCCAGTTCGTCGCCCCATTTCTTCGTCGACGCCATCGTTTCCAATAGCACCCACGCAAGGTTCCTGCGCGTAGCCCTGTTTAGGGGTCTCCGAATCGTGGGATGGAACAGGTTCATGTTTCTCGGGGTTGCGCAAATCGCCTCAAGCGACGGGTGTTTCAGGTGTACCGATTGGAGGGATCATTTGTTAACTCCCCAGAGTACTTTGCGGAGCGTCAAAAGAGAGCCCTAGATTGTTGCCCGGACTCACAATTCCCAACCCGGCAGTGTTGCTACTAGCTCTGAAGCTGTGATGATCCAAACGGGGCGAGTCATTAATGCCAACGAAACAACCATGACCACGGAGAGCCTGTGCTGGATGCCTAAATGGTGATGCATCGAAACCAATCATTGATCCTGGGTGCAAAGAATCAACCACTCCCAGATGGACTCTGTTGAAGCTGCTTTCGTTCTCGTGCTGGTTGCGGACAAGTAACTGCTTGCGTTCCGCATTTGCCTTATGCCTGAGAGCAATATGTTCCTTGATCGCCTTAACTTCGTCCTTCCACACTTTTCCCTCCTCTTCGATCGACTCTGAAAGCACCAATTCGGCTTCAAGCTCCTTCTCCCATCTTGGGAGGGCAGCTTCTAACACTTGATAGCAGTTCTTGTCGATCTCCAACAATTCTAAAGCATATTGAATATGCCAGGAAGTATTCATCTGGGCTAAACGACTTGATTCCGTAGTAATGTATTCATTACTGTACTGTGGGCGCAACTCGACCTCACCTATGCATGCAAAATTCACTGAATCATTAAGCACTGGGCGCAGCAAATGTACCCATACCATCATCCCCAACCACTGGGCTTGACTCCCTTGTGCCCAACAGCCACTTCACTAAGTTGACCGTCTCCATGTCCTCCGTGGTGCTAGCCTTTTTCATCTCTTCTATCACCTTCATACTTATTCCCTGGCCACCAGTTTCCTGGTGTTCTGAAATGCTGGAGTCCATAATACCAGGTACAGTCATGGGAACTCCGGGGCTGTCCAGTGGCGAGTTGGCAGCTTCTCCGGGCCTAGGCCAAACTTCTTCTCCAACATCAGCTCCAAGCGGGATATCCGACCAACAATAAATTGGGCACATCAGCGGCCACCGAAGGTCTGCTTGTGCGTGACTTATCTCATGCCGATCAATCGCACGAGCATGCTCACCATGATCGGTACCCGGAATCGCCATTAATGCGCCTGACGCGAATAGTGTGATTATCGTATACCACTACTCTTCTAAACTATCTAATCAGTGGAATCCTCCGTCCATAGCAATGTCCTGCATACCGAGGTACTCTGGCGTTACATCACACAGTGTTGCAGCCCACAAAAAGACGATATGCTTTGTGTCTAAAGGCAAATACTAGTAAACATCGTTGTTACTCTGGAAAGGCGCCACTTCGTGCATTGAGAGGCGCTGCTTTCGATTGATGGCCACCGTGTGAGCAACTTCTCTTCGCTTGTCGTTCAAATACTGCTCCAGCAACCTCTAAGCCATCGCCCAGTGCGATTTAATAAGTTTGTAATTGAGTAGGCCATTCGTGTAGCTAATCAAGTTCCGAAGGTCCATGATGCGTGAGTATAAAGGTTGTGGGTTAACCATGGTTTGGAAGGCTTTCATATTTGCTAAGGTCAAACCTCTGACCATAAAGAATACAAGCATCATTAAGCACATAATGCCGCACTTCCAATCGTCAGGGGTCTAGCAGGTTATACGCATTAGCCAGTTGATACAATAGTCCTCATCTTGCGCGTTTTAGACCCGCTAACCTTCACAGCCACTACAGCCTCCAAGATCTTCTCTGTATGGAATCCCTTCCAATTGTCAACCATGTAGTGATTGGGGTGGCTTCCACAATCAGGTTTGTTCCTTTTGACCCTCGGGCCTGACGCCTTCGACGCGGCGCGTTTATTTCCCTTAGGGGGCATAGCTATCTTCGCAAACTGCCCTTGAAGATAGATGCTAGAATGACATAGGGTGTCTCGGCTTTCGATATGTGTTGTGGATTGGAATGCTGGTGCATTCAGAAGACGATGGGTTGAGTAGACTGTGTGTTGATGGCAATGAGGAGGAATCCAGGGTTCTGAGCCGCAGAGCACACAATTCCCGGAGCCCTCACACCAAGAGCTTTGGCTGCTAAGTTTATACATATTCCATATTAGGAAGCTCGGAATGCTATTCACTCATTCCGCTAAGCGAACCCCATTTTCGGAGCTCGAAGGATTCCAACCCCTCTCTGGATACGTGCGAGTTTCGTCAGAAAGTGGCACTCGTGCCCAGACTGGGGCTGGGAACGAGCCTAGAAACATGTCTGGGTTATACTTAACCGTACCGTAGACTGGCATACGCCAAGAATTGACAACCCACATTTCAGGCTAATGTACCTTTCCGAACTGTGTTACCATAAATATATGAGTTGTTAGAAACTGGTTTCACTTGCCACTCTCACTACGTCTTGCCGGAGAGTGGGTGTTACGGGTTCTGAAGTTAAAAGAAGGAACAAGTAGAGAAGGACTCATTATACAACAGTTATAGAATAGTTGTTGTATAGAAAGAGATAAATAATGAGCAGGCTGCAAAGCACGGATAAAGATATTAGAAAAAAAGGAGGCTATATGAAAGAACAAAGGATTTAATATTAATAGGGGATCATCGAGAGCAATGCTAAGCCCGTACTGTTAAGTATTACTGAAGGAATCCTTAAGATAAAGATAGGGGATCATCGAGAGCGATGCTAAGCCCGTACTATTGGGATCTTGAAAGAGGGAGGAAAGATAAATTCTACTTCTTACGACAGAGCATCGTTGGGTCACAGATCTTAGAGAAGGGGGTGATGTTAGGGGTTTTCTCCTGGCAGTGTAATGGTACTTGTACCATGCGGTATGCCCTTTAGCGGGGGTATGCTAATCACGTCTCGATTAGGCAAGCTCATGGCTTGGCAGATTCATTGAAAGCCTAGTGCTGCGGCAGCTGATTTGATGATGCAACAACGCCGCCAGATCGAAGGGGCCTGGCCCTGCCGAGCTTGTTGTTCCTAACCAGATTCATTCTTGGATACTATGCGGTTGCACATGTGTGCACGGCAGTTGTGCAAGTAAAGGGTTCTTCAGTTTCCTACAATCGGATGTGAAGCACGCCCGGGTTATGTGAACACCTAAGCACATAAGACTGAGGGAATATGGCGTTGGCTTTAAGCCAGAAGCGGACATCCGGCATTGAGTTGAGGAGCTAGTTCTGCAAGGTAATCAGTTATATATTGATTACGCGTATAAGTTCTACGTTGGCATAGCATCGGATATTGAAACGACGTAAGACTATGAGTGATTAATCTCACTGGAGATTAATTACGACGTGTCACTGGGGGTGCGCGTTCTGACTACCGATTACAAGACGATTGCAAGATGTCAAAGTTCAAGTTATGGTCTGATTTATGAGCCGATATGATAAGATGCATGAACACGATAATCTAAGGGATGAGTGGCGATTGCTCGTCAAGGCACGGGCAGCGAGTCGTAAGGCGCTTAGATACGTGGCTATCATTTGAGGGATTAAATCATAGTTCCAGTTGGAGTAAGCCAAGGGACTATGAAGAGATCACATTGTTCCGGCAATGAAGAAGACATGCTCGAACAGCTAGAAAAAGACAATACCTACCAGCGGAGAAAGATCCTTATTTATTATTGCGTTTTTATGATACCTATACCTATTATCTATACCTAGAATCTATTAGCTTTGTGTAGCGGCAGCCCCGCACCTTACGGAATAAGTTGATTAGTTACGCCTATGACTATAACCTTCGAAAACGACAACGACGTTATCGTATACGCCCTCGAGAAGATCATAGCATACGCCAGGAAGAACCAGCAAATCTTCGTAGCGCAGTGTGTCTGGTGGCTTGCATCGGTTATCAGTTTGAAACAGGGATTGATCGTTCATATCGATAATCTTCGGAAGAGCGGACACTCAGCACCCTTAGGAGATCATCCTGGGATAGTTCATCCCGATAGAGCTCAGCAGATCTTATCTTAGAAAGCAGTCTCCCCGACGCCAAGGGATTTTACGGAAGATCATCGATTGGATCAGATATTGGAGAACGCCGAGGAGTGCATTGAGAAATCCGTACGAACTCGGAATACTTGGCAACGAGGCCGAGTAAATCCCTTACCTCAGACTCAGACGCAGCTTAAGAAGGCAAGGAAGATTAAGCGTCTTCAGGAAGCAGAGAAGAAACGAGAAGCCGAACGGAACCAGAGGCTTCAGGAAATACGAACAACGGTTATTCGGAACCTTAGCAAGGAATAGGATCTACGGCCGTGGACCTTTGTGCTTACTAGTATCGAAGAATACTTAGTTAAGTTACATAGGGTATACACCCCCGTAACAGTGGGATTAACGTGGCGACGCGATAAATAGCTTGTGTTTCTGATCTAACGAACATGTTACGAAGTATACGGCTAAGATGTATTGTCAGCTTTTATGTGGCTGGTTATAGCTAAGTTCGCGAACTCCTCACGTGCGGAGATTTTCTGCGCCAGGAAGTAGCACCCTGATGGTCTCGGCCCAGGCTCTTGGAGTGGTGATCGGCTGTGACCTTCTATTTATAATGAAGAATAGTCACACGTGTTATGTGCTACATTGTACTTATCCATCATATATTTCATCAGTCGAGCCCGGAACGAGAGGTTTACGAGCTTAGTATCGTCACCCGGCGGGAATGAGAGAATAACGTAAGTTACCCGGCAGCCGGACGCTTGTGCGTCCGCCTTGCGATCATAATCTACCCCACTATTCTCACGATAACTCCACGACCGACAGCTCTATTGTCCCAAAACTCAAAAGCAGCAGACTATATACAGTTATAAAGACTTTAGTAGAAAACCCCATATTCTCTACTACAAGAAGCAAGGTAACGCCTACTAGTCTCTGCACCTTCGGTTCCAGCACTCCTACTTCGGTGACACCGCTATCCTGTAGTAGTTGCAAGCTCTGTCTACCAAGTCGACGCTACTCTTAGGCCGCCTGCACTTGCCCTGTCTGCTGAATCAGTGAGGTGGCTATTTTTCACCGAAGATCAGCATTACCCAAGAATCCTTTATTTCTTAATCCTCGACTTTAGTTAGAATAGAATTAGGACAGACAACCCAATAAAACAGTCCCAAATATCCCTTGACAATTTCTAATGCTCCCTCGCAACCAGCACAAACCCTTTGCGACCAGCCTTGGCGCTCGTAGTTTATTCCTCGGGGATCCAAAGTTGAGATTCAACGTTTCAGGCTAACCCAATCCTTGTGTAACAACAAAACAAGCCGTAAGAAGCACGAGAAGAAATACAAAAAACCCACCTAAAACGTCATTGTTGCCCGACCTCCCCCTCTTCCATGCTAGTATATTTACGTTGTTGACATTCCACACCAGGTTGGATAGTAATGCAGTCAGGTACGTACTCGAATATTGGAAATTTACCGTTCAGGCGCTGGCGATATGCCTCCCGAACGCGTTCTTGAAAGGCCGGAGAACATCCCCAGAACGCTTCTTCGAATCCACTACATTTCGCTTCGTGGGCGTCTAGCAGGAACGTGAAATAGCCTGGAATACGTATTGGCGTTGTTCGTCGCTCAGCTTCGTACTCATCACTAAATTCGGCGTGTCAATAAATAATATCGACCGGTACATTCACTTCCGGAGGGTGACTTGCTAGTTATACAAGAGTCTCCGAATCCCGTTAAGTGTCTGGATCCTATCCTCTGGTTTCATTCGAAGAGTTGTTCGAGCAATTTCTGCAACTTTACTCCATTGTGTATCAACTAAAGGCTGATCAGAGCAATATGCTGCAAGAAGTTGAGTCGCAGTCTCAACCATTAAATCCGATAACTTAACGTGCATAAGATCTTTGGCGTAGGTAATAGGATGACGGCCACGTAGAGCAATATAGGTCGCGAGGAGACCGAAGCTGTAGATATCGCGGGGTGATTCATGCTGAGGATCGTTGGTAGTCCCCGAGCCCAGGCACTCAGGAGCGCACCAAGCCAAAGTCCCGCCGCGCGTTTCAGAGCCTGGCATTCGCTCGGTCCTATCTATTAGAATCGGGTCATCGATATCACAACCGGAAAGCCCAAAGTCAGAGATCTTCGCAACAATACCCGTAGACGAAGCTGGTTCTGGAAAGATCAAGACGTTTTCGGGCTTTAAATCTGCATGAGTAATGGAAAACGAATGCAACACAGCTACCCCATCTGCAATATCGGCAATCAGGCTAGCTGTAAGATCGAAAGGCATTGGGTCGGAAAGAGATTTGTTATTGTGTAGGTCGAAGAATAATCCCAAGTCTGCAAAGGATTCGTGTGCTAGCTCTACAACAAGGATTGGCCGGACCAATGCCTCTATAACCTTGCATTGCTGAGAGTCTCTTCCGAGTGCCTGTTCTGCGGAGCCAAACGAGATCGCCAGAAGCTTTGTGATGTTCCGATGCTGACGCAGTGGTTTATAACCCATCAAATCCACTTCATGAACGATGTTATTAAGTCCCTTTTTGTACTTCAGTACCGCTTCCTCTTTGGTGACTCTATCATCTCCAGTAAAAGCCTCGGTTTTCATATACTTGAGGGCGACCTTGCAGCCATTCCACAGGCCTCGATACACCTGCATGCTTGCGCCACTACGCGGGCTGTTTGCTCGACCTGGGTTATCGATATTGAGGTCAGGGAAGAGGTAAATTTCGGTTAATGGAATAACTGGAATTCGGTTTCGTCCCACAACGCGAACTAACGAAACTTCGGCGCTATCATAGATCACCGACTGCGGTATTCGTGCCTGTGTGGATAGAAATTTGCCCTTCTTTTTGACTGCGACCGATTTGCGACTAATTTGATCTTGCACGCTGGGGTCGTCCCCTAAGTACATCAGTAGAGTCTGATCCCCAGAGGTTGAAGAAGAGGATGACGAATCCATGTGTCGTGCGACTGCTATCTACAGCGAAGATCGAGCAGTCTAGCCTTTGACCGAAGCGGTATAGAAGAGTGCGATGGGCGGTGTGAGGGAGGTAAGCGAAGTTGAGTTTACCACACAATTTATCTCGTGCGGAAGCTTCAAGGTGAAGTATGGTGTAGAACGGCCCGTACAGGAGTCGTTCGTATTGGTAGGAAGCAGATATAAGTTCACGAGAAATGGAATGGGTGTTGAGGACGGTAGTGACAACGGCGTTTGTGTGTGCGGGGAATCCTACTAGATTATGAAGACTCTTGAATGCGGCTTAGCTTTTAAAAGCAGATTAAGGCGCCAAACTACCCCGCTCACCGCAAATCTAATTCATCTACACTCAATTGATCAACCTCATCGCCATTCACATCATCGTCTTTTGGTACGCATAGCACATGCCCGTGTGTTCCCGCGAGCAAACAAGATTGCTATCCCCTGCACAACGGTCAACGCCGACCATTGGGAATTCCCTAGCTCAACATTCCAGTTAGTATACTCTCGGTCTAAGCTTCTGGTATGCTGACAGCGCAGCGATGCAAAATCCATCCGTCATAGTAATAGGTGGATATTCGCCCGACACCTTACTCAAGCTGTCAACGGCTTGCCTTGGAGTTGGCCGGAATATTATGGCCACCTTGGAAGGGCTCAACGATACATTAACCGATGAAATGTCTCTACTGCCGCATCACGAGCTGAAGGCAACGTTGGCGGATTTGGCTGGCATATATGCCGAGGTGGAAGAAGTTATTCCCCATCTGCGGATTACGGATAGACGTTCTGCCGCGACAATGCGCATCGGACGATTGTTACAATCGTTGCACACGAGGCTGGAAAAGGATTTGAGGGAAGTTCGCTCAGTCGTCAGTATTTGCAACAACATGGGAGATAATTCCGGCGAGCGTGGAAGGATGGCAGAAATCGTTAGGGAGATCATCACAGAAAGTATTGGCGTGCTGGGAGGCTTGGGCGATTCTATTACGCACACTCTGGTCGCTGCTACTCCGGCTGTAACCATGCCGTCTGTTCTTGAGAACGAAAGCCCTCCTGCTCGGCAACAAAGTAATGTCCGTCGGGATATATACAACATCCGAGCGGCTAAACTGAGGCCTGATCAACCTGACGACGACATTATTGTACGACCCAGTATATCCCCACTAGTGGCCGGAAGAAACATCGCTTCGGTTTCTCGGGGCCGGCTTGAAGATTCGGATTTATTTCTTCCAACCACCCAAGATCTTGACTCTCCATTCATCATCGAATCCAAAGCCGTAGATCTCAGCAACACCTCGCTGGTTGACCTTAAGAGAGAAGTTCAAAACTTGAAAAAAATGCTATCTATAATCGATCCTGAAGAATGGGGTATCCTTCGTATGCGACAAATTCATTTCCGGGAGACAGACCAGTGTTTCGATCTCATATACGATTTGCCACCGAAGTGCGGAAGGCCCAGGACGTTAAGGAACATTCTCCTTGACGAACACAACAAGAGAGGCTCTATTCATTCTCTATCCGATCGGTTTAAGCTAGCCAGACGACTGGCGAATGCGGTTTTAAAAGTTCACAATGCCGGTATGGTACACAAAAACATCCGTCCTGACACAATCGTCATATGCGAGGATAGTGATGCCGATAAATATAATCGATACCCTCGCAAGTTAGGAACGCCGTACCTAGCCGGTTTCGAAAATGCCCGTAAGGATGGACCGTGGTCCCGAAGGATAGGTGATGGCTCTTGGGAAAAGGACATTTACTTACATCCGCAGAGGCAGGGTTTGTGCCCGTCGCATACCTATTCCCTGTTGCATGATATCTACTCCCTAGGGGTGGTACTACTAGAAATTGCATACTGGCAGTCATTCGTTCTCCAGAATGCCAGATGCAATACTGACTTGTTGCGGATATTTCCTACTAGTGGGGGTAGATTGACAGCGGTTGAGATTAGAGATCAACTTGTCAGGAAGGCCACCATGGTAGTACCTAGGGCGATGGGGGATAAGTTTTCGGCAGTGGTTTTGTCTTGTCTTAACTGCTTGGATGGTGCCTTTGGGAAATTAAATGAGCTAGACGAAGATATAAATGACGATGGGGATGTGATTGGGATCTTATACATTGAGAAAGTGGTAGAGGCTCTGGATCAGATCTCATTGTGACTTACTGGATATCTGACAACTTCAGTATAGGTCAGCCTAACAATCAATAGATAGAGCCCTCTGTTGGGTAGTGATAGTGGATTAGGTGGTCACGATTTGGACTAGTCTCCGGGCTGGTGATGGCTAGAAATTAGGAAATGTATTAAAGACATGGTCATAAGCGACCGAATAAGGTATGATTACAACAGTAACCATACTATTTTATTCCTCAATTACCACAACATTCACACACCTCTCCAGTTTGCAGCTTGGGCGCAATACGTTGAAACAAACGCTCAGCTTCCAAAGAGCTCGGACGACTATCTGGGTCAAGGTTCATCATTCGAACGATGATCTTCACCATATCCCTCCCAACTTCGTCCTTATCATACGCCTGTCTTTGATCCAGTTCTTCCAACCATAACTCCACCACATCCATATTATTATGAAAAGACTTATCTTCACTCTCGTGGTCCTCGGAAGTAGAAAAAAGGTGTTTGCTTGGCCCATCCTTACGCCGCTGAGAAAATCGCTCCACCCCACCACCATGCAATCCATGACTAACGAATGACATGATTTCCAGAAACACACAAGCCATAGACCAAATATCTGCTTTCCTTCCGAATTTTACCGGCGGCTTCCCAAACAATTCCGGTGGCCCATAAGTGTACGTTGTGCCTTGGAGTTCGGTCTTTGTATAATCTACTGCGTTGAGAGAAGACAGGCCAAAGTCGGCTATGACGATTCGATCCTCGAATACCAATAAATTCTGGGGCTTTAGGTCGTGGTGACTTAGCGCTTGGATTGATTCTGTCGCTAGGCCTCTCTTTACCGGAAGGTTGTGCAAGAAGGCCAATGCTGAGATAAGACAACAGATAGATGTATACATAGCATCTTTTAGGCCATGGGTATGAAGCGGTCTGTACCAGTCGGCAGTAGTTTTGCCGTCGAAGAACTGCCAAAGATTCATTCTGGCCCTGGGCATCAACATGCAGTAGTTATTTCTGTGGGTGTATGACGCCAAAAGAGGAATGATATGGTGATGTCTCGATGATAATAGTCTCTCCAATGCTATTCGCTCTCGTTCGATGAGATTTGCTTTAAAATCTTCCTGCTCATTGAGAATGGCAACCGTCTTTCGTGCGACGATGATAGGCATGTCCTAAACCAAGGTCATAAGTTTCCAGAGAAGTGTAGAGCAGAATGTCATATATGGTACCTTTTGCGGGTATGTAGCTATATAGCCGGGCGCAATTGCTACCTCGTGAACGAAACCAGACATGCCTCCACCAATGATCTTCGCACTCAGAATCGGAAGTATTCTATCATTTTCAAATTTCTCCCGAGTAAGCTTAAAAGTGGGCGCAAGAAACTTCCACTGTGTCGCCAAGAATTTGGAGCTCCGCGACTCTGACAGTCGCGAACGCATATATTGGGGCAGATCGTCATTGCTGAAGTAAGGGAGAGAGTTGTCGGAGACCCCTGATTCGATCAAGCCGAATACAAGGTGTTCCAGCTCACAATACACAAGAATCGAGAAAAGCCTACTCGCTTTTTGGACAATTGTATTAAGAATGTCGTTAGTCTGAAGCTGGTACGACGGAAACTTGACCGTAATATGGGCTCTGACTATTTCGTGGGTGATATATTGATCAATACTATGATTTGGTACGAACTCTTCATTGTTGGCGTTTCGTGTTATACAGCCCGCAAGAAAGCGTGTCAAAGGTGGCTGTCGAGAAAACGTCATGCCTGAAGTAGGGTATTGGTGGTGTTCGGTTGTGTTGGGTGCCTCTCAGGTGCAGATAAGAAGTTTGTACGCAGATTCTAGTCACATTAATATTGAGAACAACCTCTGACAGTATTGGCTGATTCTTCTCACGGTCGTGTAACCATACTTCGAGCCGCTGTTGACAAAATTGGACGTTCTAATCTTGGTCAAGCTCAAACCCCTCAATTTAAGTCCTTAAAATTCACAAGCAACTATTCAGGGAGCAGCTGGAACCAACAGACCGCAACGCTACTTTAATGTTAGTCTGAACTGTTATAAAATGGGACTTTTTCAGTTGACTAGTCTGATTAGATCACAATATTAATAGTCCCAACAATATCTCCGACTCAGTAGAGCGAAGCGCCTTGAGCTCTGTAAGTTTTCGAAACTTGAAGCGCCTAAAAACGTGAGCGACTAAGACACATAGTGCTACAAATAAGAAGAATGTGCTTGAAAATTCAGGTCAACATTAGATATTCCTGCGGGAAGAGCGACTTTACTGTCAACTATGCATATTGTGAGAAAGCACAGCAGCGGGCTGGTAGCGGGGAATGCGGAAGAAGTCATCTTTGCGAGAAGTTAGAAGAGGAGGTGGAGTCGACTGACACGATGCGGATGTGTAGGCTGGGATGTGATGGGAAGAATCATTAGCAGAGAGGGCTTCATTTTGTGTGGCCGACTTTTTACGATCACCCTGTTCTTACAGTTGGAATGATGAATTCAGCTTCGTATCCTGATTAATTTGTTTGCCGGCTGTGCTTTCCTGATATGATTATGGTAAGCTGTAGATCCCCACTTCTCATCGTTCCATTACCCGTACCACGGAACAAGCCGGACTCTTACTCTGCCGAAGCTTGAATCATCAGCGCTATCGGTCACGTCTCCCATCAACCACTGCTCACATTCGTCCCTTCGCAGCGCCAAAACAGCGCATGTCAAACCTATTCCGCGCTTCCTCAGCGTTCACTACAAACGTTGAGAAATTTTCCAGGGCCATTGGCACATTCGCGCAATGCCCTTCAAATTCAGGTAGTTAGTCAAGGCTATCGCTCATCCCCTCGAAAATTGCTGAGATCTTTTCGTTTAATTTATATAATCTAAATAGTACTATCCCATTAGCTCCTCCAATAGGCCACACATACAGACAGCAGTATCTCCAAACTCCCCCACGAGGTTACCACCACCGCTCCCACTCCTCCCCTAGATCCAATCGACTATCTAAAGCGCCTATATCTCGATCGTCGGCCTAGCTGCCAACACTGCGCTTTTTACGAGCAAATCCTATTTAGTAAGTTACCCGGTTCTAGCGGAGAGTGATGTCTGATCATAACAATAGCATACATCCTCTACTGCATCTTTGACAACTTCGACAACCGCTTGCGAGCTTTGAGCGGCATAAGTTACTAGTGAAGGGATTCCTGAGGTCGAGTATCTGTGCATTATTTCCACTGGCATGAAGTAGGAGGGGATGAGAAACGGAAGAAGATAAAGCCGGGAGTTACACCCTCAAGAGAGAGTGGAATCATCCGAAGGTCGGCCACGAGGAGATGGTGAAGTGGAGATATCTCGGGGTGTGTGAGTGGGTGCACCCCATGGTGAGAGGCTTGGACAGGGTGGGGATGCTGTGGTTGAACGGAGGTCTGGAGTACGGGCACTGACTGCTGGCGAGTTATCTCATCGAGATTCTGGGGAAGGAAGGGGTGCAGGTGCAGGTGCTATGGTTTTACTCCCGTATATCTCCCCTCCTATGCTAATGTTTAGAACTAAGTCTTAGCGATGCCAAATAAGGGGCGACAATAGAACGAATTGGATGCGATAAAGAGCTTGCTTCTACAGCTACTAAATAGTAATCTAGAATCAAAAGAGATTGTTACAAACCTAAACGAGCTCAGGGAAGAGTACAAGCAATAGATTAAGGGACGGGGTATCTACCCGTATTTATGCGACGCTTTTTAACTATTTGTCGCATCTCGAATAAATCCTCGACTTCCTCCAATCCCTCCCCTCTCCAACGAAGTGCACAATCCTTTCCTCTCCGGACTCCCATCTCTCCCGTATCCCCTGCGTGACGCGCTACCAAATTTCACTTAGCGAACTATAGACCGATATCGAAATCTACTTCGCGAATCAGAAGTCGTCTCTCTCATCCTCCATCACTTCCGCGAAAACGTCATCGCAGCCCTCTCCACCAGCACTAACAGTGTATTCTTGTGGGTATCTCTCGTCCTCTCTATCGAGTCGACATAGAACGTAGTAGCGAGATCCTCACCGCCCTATCATCCCTCCCATCTGATCTATGCGGGGTGTACCGTAGGATATTAAAAAACTTCCGCGGTAGGAGAAGGTTTCGGGTCCTGATTACCAATAGCGATCCACTGGCACGTTTTACATCCACTTAACGGGCACAAGCAACCCCCGTCGACCACGGCCTTGAGCTCCTCCATATACAGTGGCTTCCTCACAACCATTACCAACCCCAACACCCTCCTCGGATGGAGGTCGTGCATTTTACGCTGAGTGAGAGTCTGCTTTAATTACACACCATCTCGGAGGCGGAAGCAAATGCTGAGTTGGCAGAGATAATTCTCAAGTACCTTTAGGACTTCTGGGACTCCTGAAACAACAATTAAGCATCTTAAACGCATATTCTCCTCACTCCTTATCATTCTCGTTCTTCAATAGGTCCCACCACTATTTACACGGTTTCGCGGTGTTATGGAATGATAAAACTCATCAATCTGACGTTACTTTCTATGCTGCAAAATTTCCGAGAAACAGATCTTTTCTTTACCTGCGCACTGGAGATACGAAAGTGCGTTCGCACAGAACTAAGGGTAGTAATGTTCCAATAGCATACGTAAAGTAGGTAGAAGAATATACCAGAGCCTTTGCAATGCGGGGACTACAATCGCGAGGACACTGGAACGGCAGAAGCGGTGGGCGGGGGAGGAGGCGGAGGTAACATACCTGAAGCTACTGGAGAGGGGAGGTGGTGAATAAGCTCGGCCGAGGTGTCTGCAGATTCCGGTTCTCCCCCACTGCTGACCCAGCAAACATTCGAAGCAGCAAAATGTCTCGCGAATATTTAAGGTTCCTCCCCTCCGCCGAAGCGTTGTATTTACGATTTTCAAAAATCGAGTTGGCCGCGTTCTACACGCGCTCCTCCCACTTCTCTGAAGCCTCCGCAATCTTTTACCGCCACCACAATGCCTGCAAACTCCGCTCCTTACTTGGTCACCAGCCACTAGTAGTCCTCGCTGCCGATTTAGCGAAAGCACTATCGTAGGGGGAATACTGGAGTTAAAGAGCTTGACTAGGATGCTAGAAAATGCTAGAGATATACGTTTGGAGTGGGGTGCGGGAGCAGAATTGAAAGTTTCTGGGAGAGGAGGGGAAGAAGGTGCTGAGGGTCGCCGGGGAGTGTGCGCGGGATCTATGAAAAACCGGGGGTTGGGGGGAAAGCTTTGGAGATTAATAAAGACTTAGGGAGGGGCTACGGAAGCGAGGAGGAGGAGGGGGAGGGAGATGAAGGCGGTTGGGGGGAAAGATCCCGGAATAGATGAACTTTATTTTATCTCCAATGCAGTTCACTACCACTCTCTCATTGCTCTTGTTTTGACCTCAGTGTTTATGTGTTGACTTCTCGGTCTCTTGTCGTACAGCATTGTCATTCTGGTGGGTAGCTGAATCTCTGGAGAACATCCTCACTCAGCACTCGTGCTCACTTACGTGCTCCTATACCCATAGTGTTTGCTACACCTCGCTTCGCCCCGCTGCGGCTCTCCTTTCGGAGATCCTTCTTGTTCTGTTTGCAGCAGAGATGTTTAAATGCTCCTGTACTGTGCTCCCCCGGTATTCTCGAACTTTGTTCGCTTGTCAGTTTGTTTCTTTACCCTGGGATACCCGAGTGTCCTGGGATCCACCGGATCTGTCTTAACCCCGTAGTTGTGAAGCGGGGTCCTTGCTTCTCGGTTGATGCATCTCGAAATCCACTGGCCTAGGCCTGAGTCCAGATGCGATGTACTACTTCTTTTTGTACAGTAAGATAATTCTTTGCGAGATGTAATTATTAAGCGAATAGTTCAGTCAGGTTTAGTGAAAATCAGAAGTTATAAGTGCTACGCTTCAAATTAATACATAAGAATATCACCGAAAAGAATGATAAAGCATCGCAATGCAATTCGATAAAAGTAAATACATGCCACACGATGCAAGTTATAATCCCCAGGTTAACCGTTACCAACACTACTCCCCCTCCTACTCCCCATCCTCCATCACACCAATTTCTACTACACCAAAGCGAACAGCTGTGTAATCCATCAGATCAGGTACATATCCACAATGGATAGAGTCCTACCTCGAGCGGGTTGCTAATGCATATCCTAGCCAAGGTCGACACAGCGAAGATCCAAAGCACCGAAGTAATCAACAATTGCACCGCGAATGAACTTCAAGCTGATGGCATCGATAACGAATCTTACTCCCTGGATCTCGCAAAGAGTGTCGGCGTCTCTGGCATATCGATCCCATGCAAAGCGATACTCAATCCCTGCTGCTCCCCCGCCCATTACTGAGATGCGCAAAAAATGGTTGTCTCCTGGCCTGACCGACTGAAGAAAGTCTGCAGCCGAAGATGTCACTGAGATAGGACAGGCTGCGTCTCTAAGGATGGAGTCGACCCTAGCTGTGGCGAGCATATTTGACAGTGATGCCTAAAGTGAAACGAATTGTGCGAAAGGATACCACGTCGAACCGCTTGACTCAGGTTAAAGTCACATGATACGTTATGTGACTTGAGCCTCTTCCTCCTCTCTTATCCATCTCCTCCCGATAAGATCGTTGCAACTCTTCTTGTTTTCCTTTTCCCTTCTCCACTTCTTCTTGGTCTGCCCAAAGTGTAGGTTGCCTAGGAGCCCCTCTGTTTCTTGCCTCTCCCTCTCCCTCTCCCTCTTCCTCTTCCTCTTCCTCTTCCTACTTGCTCTCTAGCTACTTAAGTGCTTAACTATCTATCTACTCACCTATCTGTCAAGTCATAGTCTTCCATGGTTTCATTGAATTTGTACTGCTACTTCTTCCATACTATAGATAACTTCGCTTTGTGTCTGGGCAGATTTACATGTTGGAACGGATCATAGAGTACGTTATCACGCACCCTTGGGCTGTGGTTGAGAGTCGCTAGTGTGTAAATTCTGTATATCACTTCGTGTCATCTTTAGACTTAGGGTTAGATAGTTAGTTTGATCAAGAGAATCAGTTCAACAGTCAACAGGTTATAAGCTCGGGCATTTTGCAGATTTGACGAACTCAACTCGGATTTAAAAATATGGCATCATCGGCACGGTCTCGGAGGATTGACTCGATGCATAATGATAAGATAGTCGACCACGATCACGAAGTCCAATAGGTCGAACTACAAGCAGTGATCGAATGAAATGGCCCTGCTCTTAGAGTAGAAGTAGGTGTTTGGTATCGTCGAGGGGTACAATGAGAAACCTGCAGGGCCAAGCGGGATGGGTGCTGCCAGCAAGGAATGGACGAAGTGACACAGTGTAGCGCGTTCGACAATCATTCTCGGTATAGAAGCGTGTCTGCAATCGGAATATGTGATGACGTTAGGCTTTAGAAGAAGCTCGCCGATGCGTACAAGACGAAATTGCAACTCAACATCTTCGAGATTCGGAAGGATCCGATCAACACTAAGCTGGAAGAGTGCGATAGTGTACGCATCAAGGATCAGCGGAAAGGTTGCTAATTATAACCGTTTTGTAGAGCCCGCTGGTTGTGCAGCTACGGATGTGGCAGATACGATACCGAAGATGGAGACGGTACTCTAGTACACTTGGAGGCGTACTGGAGGCGTACTTGGAGATGCACTTGGAGACGATCTAGGTTGGCTGGGAGACAGTGCTTAGAGCTGGCTGGAGACAGTCGACATGAGTTGGCTGGGGATGGTGCTCGGGCGATGGTTGGAGACTGTGTCCGGTGTTAATTCACGATCCTGTCGTGGGCAGGTAAAGTAGTGGACGAGATAAAGAGAGTTGGCTGCTTACTGCCGCTACGTCTGTAGCGGTTCGACACTACCGCTTCTTTTCAACATACCGCTGACTGTCAGTTGAAGCGCGGTGATTGGTTATCAAGAGTGGATTTTGAGTAAGGCACAGACGGTTTTGGAGAAGATTACTTTCTCAATCGGTAGACAGACGGGAATGCTCGCCGAATGAAGTATATCGATACGCCGCGTTAAAAACCCATTCTAGAAACTCAGGAGCGAAAATAGCTAATGGAAACCGATCTGAAACGAGGTATCGCGGCTGCCAGTGACGCCACCTTCCATATTTAGCATACATCGCAACGCATGAGATATCTAAACACCACAAGATTACTATTAGAGTAGCATTCGTCACATGCATTTCTTAACACGCTCGCTAGTGTGACAAGCCCCTTCCCTTGGTTGCGAGCGGTTGCGGCACGGTCAGGTGAACCATTGGTACGAGGATAAGTGATCAGACGCACCAGTTCTGGTAGCATATTTAGCTGTGAGAGTTGGCCCTAGGGTGTGGACTAGGGAGGAGAACATCAATTGAAAGTCAGTACACATCAGTCTTTACCCAGTTCTACAATTTTCCTGCTATTATTTGGGCTGTTTTTACCCAACCTGTGCGTTTTGCCAATTCTGTGTTGCTTCTTACCATAACAGAAGTGTCCGATCATGTTCCTCGGACCCGAGTGGTGGCGTCTGCATTGCATTGCCGTTCCGCATTTGCATCGCACCAGTCAAGCCCATGTCGACTCCGAAACATCGTCGTGTTCGCTATTTCTCGGTTTGCTCAACTATTTATGGTATGTACTTCACACATCGCGCACGCACGCTTCCAAGACCTGTAGAGAGCTCAATCCGATAATAAAACAGGGTGACCTTGATGAGTTTCGGGGCATCTCACGGGGCTAGATGGCATTGTGTCTGTCGTCACATAGCATAGCTGTAACTGTACGCTAACTAGACGGTGCTTAAGCGGCCTGGATTTACATTATTGCCGATCGAGAAAACGACAATTCTTCACTGGAAACCCCACGTTTCAGGCTAATGCATCTTTCCGAACTGTATAACGACGAGACGCGGTACCAACCCTGCCTACCATTATAAGCCTTGCCCCACCCCGCTCGTCCAGGATACCCCGCCTCGCCCCTCTAATACGCTTTCTCACCTCCCACCTCACCTCTGAAATCTTCCTCCCCACCTCCTTCCTCACCCACTACATCACCCCCTCTACCCTCTATACCATCGTCTCTCCCTCTCGCCATCTCCACCTCTTGCCTTCGCCTCTTCGCTTCCCCCATCTACTGCCAATTCGAGAATCTGATGAAACCTACCCTTCGATAAACCGCTGGCATGCATGGGCGAGAAACTGGGGGACCGAGTGCTAAAGAGCAGTGGAAACTCCTAGCGCCGGTGTTGGGTGAGACGAAAGAGTATGACGATCAGGCGGTGCTCCCGTTTTTAGACGCGAAGGTATTCGGCGGGGTTCGTGTATGAGGCTACAGTGGCGGGGAATGCCTTGCGTCCGCCAAGAACATACACCCCCTTATGTCGCGCCATTCCTTAGCTGGTGCTACCACAACTCTGACGTCTGACAGGACACGCCGCAAGTACTAGCCCTCAAATCCATCTCCCTTCTCTACCTCTGAATCTAGCGGGTCTAGTAGAACGCGAAAACACCGCCCTCTCCCTTGTACAACACCGCCACATAATCCCGCCGCTCTCCCCTTCTCCCACACCACCTCGTCATGTCCTTTGCCCGTTGTAACCTGCCCCAGTTCCTCCCCTCTCTGGTTCCTCTCCCTCTCATTACGCGAAATAATGTTTGTAGCCCTGTCATGCCTTTCCTCCACGCTCGCCACGCTGCACGATATCCCACTGTCCCATCACGATCTCAAGTCCAGAATCTTCTCGTGTTTCCGGTCCGCATCGTGATTGCGGATTTTAGGGAGTAGTTTAAACTTTAAAGACCTAGAATTACACGAAAACAGAGTTACAGGGGACCACGTATACGTATGCACCCCCACCCGTCAAAGTACAGGAGGAAGATGGATGTGTCGAGTTTGGATTGTGCATTTCTCGAGGTTGTTGCGTTTGTTAGGGCTGGGTGGGAGAGATAAGGGGTGGAGAGGGGGGGAGGAGAGTGGGGAGCGGAGGAGGGGTAGCAATTTTTGAAATAACATTGGTATTGTTGGGGGCGTGGGAGGGGGAGAATGAGGTGGGACGGGAGGTATTGATGTTGGGAGGTGCTGGAGGAGAGGTGTAGGGAGGAGGGATGAGAAGTGTACATGTCGGTATGAATGAGAGGAGAGGTTTGAATTTTGGAAGGGTGATACTAGTATATCGGCTTTTGGATATCGCGAACCTCGCTTAGTCTGTGATACTATCACTTTGTGAGGGCTGCTCGTATTTACTCGGGTATGTAGCGGGAGCTGGACTTTATTATCGTGCTTATTCTGATATTCCGTCGAAAGTGCCTTTCTCTACTCGTGGGCTCTGTGGCTAAATTACTAGTGGTGATCTGAGGAACCGCCTCCCGGATGGAGAGAAGCTGGTCGTGTTCGCACGGAATGTGTAGCCTTTGTCGCAGACAGCTAATCGAGCTTACCGCTGTCGCCACGCGTTTGGAGTAAGGGTATGTGTATGAATTGCCGCTGTGGTGAGATGAATTTGTGACGCAGAGCGGATACCAGTACGGCGGATTGGCTGAGAGGTGGGGGATCCGTGTGTTGTATCTTACGACCTGATAGGATTGGGGTTTCCGAGGTCGTGGTTATGGAAATCGATTGGAGGTTGCGAGGTAGCATATATAGAGTGTGACGCATTTGTGCACGATTCTGTGCGGCTCTGTGGCGCGGCCATGCTGAGCGTCGTTCATGTGCACTTGCATGTTGCCATCGACGCCTTCCCATCCCTGTCGATTATCTCTCCTTCCTGCGTGTTCCTCTCCTACTCATCATCCCTCTCCCTCCTCTTATACCCCCTCTTCTATCCTCAGCATGAGTCTCCAAATCGCTATCGCCATCGACATCCGCTACTCCTGTGGCGCCACCTCAATCCTTCCAAACCACTCGCCCACCAGCGTGCCTGCCACACCCGTTGCGCCCCGCGGTGCCTGTGCTGCAAACTCACTTCCGGCGTCGTAGAGTCCACCGATACCATGCGTATGTGTGGAGTAGGGTGTTCCGGTCGCTACTAGCTCGGTATTTAGAATTATGTTCGTGAGGAATAGTGAGGAATATGAGTGTTCGCTTAGCGCTAACTGAGCAAAGATACTCCGCACCATGGCTACCCTCCAACGCTCCCTCACCCTCGCCTCCACCCGCCTAACAACCGTCTACGGCACTCCCCCAACCACAACCACCGTCTCGTCCCTTCTCTCCTTCATCGCCTCTCAGCGTCCAAAAAGCCGCACACAAAAGCTCCTCCGCGCCTCCGAGACGTTCGTCACAAATCTTGAGAAATTCTCAAAAGCTGTCGACACTTTCGCGCAATGCTCTCCCTTCTTTGGCCTCGTTTGGGGTGCGCTGCGGATTTTGCTGCAGGTGTGTTTTACTCCTCCCACTTTTTTACCTTCTGCTAACGCGTCCTCGCGTTATGCAGTGTTGTCTAAATATCGTCACTCTCACCTCTAAAATCTCCTCCACCTTCGAAGCGATGTCCGACTCCCTTTCCTACCTCAACAGCTACGAACACATTTTCTCCACCTCCCCACGCGTACAGGAACACATTGCAGCGGCTTACATAGCGATCGTAGACTTCGCGGTTGGCGCAGCACTGTGGTATGGCAAGGATTCATGGCGCGTGTGGTGGAGGTGTATTTGGGATGATTTTGATACACGATTTGGAGGGTTTGTTAGTGAGTTTGAGAGGAGAAGGCAACTGGTGAGGGAGGAGGTGGGCGTGGCGTTTTTGGGAAGTTACTTTGGGAAGGAGGGGGTGAAGGAGGTGAGGATGTGGCTGACGCCTCCGGGACGGGAGTGGAACCATCCTACGGTCGACCACGAGTCTGTGAAGTCGCGGCGGCACACTGGGACTTGCGAGTGGGTCCTCCCCGCTCTCCGCCGATGGATAGAGGAGGAGACGGGGACGCTGTGGTTTACAGGCGGACCTGGTTGCGGCAAATCAATTCTCTCATCCTTCATCATCGACACCCTGACTTCGTCAGAAGAGGGGCAGGTGCTGTTTTTTTACTTCCGCGGTGACGACAGTAGTCAAAACTCGGTGCTGGCAGCGGTGAAGAGCTTGCTACTACAGCTAGTTAATAATAACCCGGACTCGGAGATCGTGATGCATTTACAGGCGATACGGGGGAAGTATGATCAACCTATCGCGGGGGACGATGTCTATCCGGAGCTATGTAAGGCGTTTACACACTGCCTCACCATCCTGGGGGATAAGAAAATATTCTGTGTCCTCGACGGTGTCGACGAAATGGCGCCATCCCAGCAAAGTCTCGACTTCCTCAACCTCCTCAAATCCTCCACAGTTCATGCCATCCACCTCTCCCGCCCTGACACCCGCTTCACCAGCCTTTCGGGAGTAAGGCACGAAATTACCTCAACTACCCTCGCCACCGATATCGCCGCGTTTATCACAGACAAAGTCAACACCTCACAAACCCTCGCTCTCGTCCCTCCCTCCCTCCGGCAAACCATAATCACCACCCTCTCCTCCCGCGCGAATGGTGTGTTCCTGTGGGTCTCGCTAGTACTTTCTACTATCGAGGCGGCGTGCACCGAGAAAGGGATTACGGATGCCCTCGAGGGATTACCGGAGGATCTTCGGGGCGTCTACAGCAATATCCTGTCTAAACTCCCTCATCCCGAGGAGGCCAGACGGGTATTGGGAATGGTGTCTGTCGCCACCCGTCCCTTCGAGCTCGCTGCGTTCGAAACTGATGGCCTATTGATTCCCGTGGAGGAGTACGTGACCCGTCTTCTCGGCCCTCTAGTGGTTGTCAGAGGCGGAAGGGTAGAGGGCGTCCACTTCACACTCCGTGAGTATCTGCTAGAAGGGTGGGTTGACGAGGGGGCTGCGAATAGCATAATGGCATCACGCTGCCTGAGCTACCTCTCCGGCGAGAGCTTCCGGGAATCTCCGAAGACGGCGAGTGTTCATCTTGAACAATTGAAATCAACTCATTCATTCCTCGAGTACGCGGTATATAACTGGTCCCATCACTTTCGCCTCGCCTCCCCCGTTCCTCAAATCGCTATGAAAAACAAGAACCTGCAGTGGATGGAGGACGCAATCTTTTCCGCCGACAAAACGTCTGTCGAAACCGAGCAGCTCTTCTCCCGGCTACTTTCAGTCCGCACCTCTGCCCTCTATCCCGGACATCCAGAGACCCTCCGAACGCAGTTACGGCTCGCGGAAGTGTTCCAGTGGCAGGGACGGGTGAAACAAGCTGAGGAAGCATATCGGAATCTCTGTGAGGCATCAAAAGGCAACCCCTCATACCTCTCTACCGCCCTCACTGGTCTTGCACGAACACTGGAACGCCAAAAACGCTGGTCGGAAGCAGAGGAGACCTACCGCCAGCTCCTCACCCTCGCACCATCCCCAGCCACGACCAATAGGCTGGCGTGGACGCTCCTTGGCCAGCACCGCACCGAAGAAGCAGAGAAGCTGTACACCACCAACCTCCCCGACGAAGAAGCAGCGAAGTGTTTGGCGAATATCTACGAGACCTCCGGGAGACTAGACAAGGCGGAGGCTGTGTTGCAGACATGCCCTAGCGCGTTGGCGGGTTACTACTCACGCCAAGGGCAAGTAGAGGAGGCAGCGGGGGTTCTAGAACGCCTCCATACCGCTACACCAACCGACGTCACCATCGCTGCAGACTATGCGAAGATCCTTACTACCTTCGGAAGAAAGGAAGAGGCAGAGCAAGTGTTAGAACGGACTATGAGGGAGTGTGAACAGGCGTTGGGGAAGTGTGACGAGACTACGATCCTGGCGGCGGTGGAGTTGGGGAAATTGTTCCTCACCCACTCTAAGCTAGATGAAGCTACAACCTGGTTCGAAACTGCCCACATCCGCTGTTCCTTCCTCCCACTCTCCCACCCCTTCACTCTCGCCGTGCATCAGCACCTCCCCGAACACACTGCCACCTTCTTCTCCGCCTGTAAGAATTCCCTCGGTCCCGGCCACCGGAGCACCCTCCAGTCTGGGCGTCTTGTTGCGTCAACCCAACAACCGACTGAGGCGGTAGAGACACTGCAGTGGGTACTGGAGCAGAGTAAGAGGTACCTTGGTGAGGAGGGGAAGGAGACGTTACGGACTGCCGAGGAACTGGCGAAGGCGTTGGAAGCGGCTGGGAGGGGGGAGGAGGCGAGCGAAGTGTGGAAAGAGGTGGAGGAGGGGAAGAGGAGGACGAGGGGTAGGGGAAGAGGAGGGGTTTAAGAAATTGATGTTTTCGGATATATTGTTTTTTTGGTTGGTAAGGAATACTGGGTCTGGAAGTGTTAGTGGATCCATGTGGAGTTAATATTGATACCCTCTTGGGGTAAGGTGGTATGTAATGTCCTGGGTTTTGGAAGTACTATAGAAAATGCAGATCCGTTTTCTAGACTTAATGATTGGTTTTACAATGTCCCATCAGCTAGTCTACCATTACTAAATCGGTGGTGTGATTATGCTGGGATCTCGTCTAGGAAGGGTACTCCGCACTACCCTTTCCTTTCGCCATACTAGCTGGCTGCAAAGGTTTATGAGTTGATTCCTCAGCACCGAACTGCATTTATTCGCCAGTGCGTCTGGTGGCGTCTCGGGAGTCGAATACGATACTTACATCAATTTTGCCGTTCCCAGTGGTAACTGAACACATTAGGATTTTGCGGGTGGAAAACTCGCAGCAGCGTCATATATCCAGTTCCAATCAATCTTGAGAGCGACCGGCTATGAACTATAGGTGAATACTTTGAAACCGGTATGTCATGAAGTATCACTCAGTTACTACATAGAACGCTCTAATGTGGCTTAGTAATTATAACATGCAAAGGAAACTCAAAACTATGTATGATGTGTAAATTCGACAGCCTGAGAATATAAATACTCCAGGTCAGCCAAGTACGTGTCGAATTTTGAAGTCCGACACCCCATATCAGCGACAAATCAAAAGTTTGGTGACTACGCCAAAGTTAGACGACGATTCAGAGACCTGGTATTATCAAATAGGGGCCTCCGATAAGCGCCCTTGTGACGTATCAATAGTTTGGTAACTGGAGTCATGACGGTAGGAATGAAGGATGTAGTTACCTACCTAGGTAGGGGTATGATGAAAATCAATTTTGAGTATGGGATTCGGTGATCAACATCCATACAAGAACCCTCGCTACAATTGCCATATAAGTAATCTTCGTCACATCCGTCATACCTACCGCTGCGACTCTCTACACACCAAAGTTGGAAGACTATTCAATGAGACCTGGTGGCTACGGTGGTGTTGAACGGAGATGAAGTACCGCTACTGTTGGACAGAAATGAACGGACTTGGGACTCCGTCTGGAGAAATGGTCTTGGAACCGGCGAGACTTGTGGTAACTACGTGAAAAAAACCCCTCAGGAGTGCTATATAACATTAGAGGCCGAGCCACTAACACGAGACGAGACGAGACAAGTTTCAGCAGATCCCGGGACCTCTTGTTCTGCCCTAGATTGCATTACGCGGCCCTGAGACTTAGAGCAAAGCTCCGGCAGTAGGCGCGGAATATCTCATCCATATGTTTCGTATATGGGCGTACGGTCTGGGTAAAGTTCACAATGCATTTGATCATCGCTCAACCACTATCTAGTCTCCTCACTAACTAACCCTCATGCTCTGGCAGCTTCAACTGCATAAACCCCTGAAGGCCCAGAGGAAATAGAGTGCGGTACGATGACAACACGGCGGAATAATCTTTGTCAGTTGCTCTTGGCCGAAAAAGTTGTCATGAGTTGTCACTCACGGAATCCCGGGATGTCCTTACATATCCTGTGGAAAGTAACTCAGAGTGGCGAGTGGTGAAGCATCAAAGTTTCCCTCCTAATTCTCTGTATATAAATCGAGACTTTCTCCTTCTCTCCTTCTCTCCACTGTATCATAGAATCAACACACGGTTCTCCCCTAAGTACTATAGCAACAGTCCTGTGGCTCAAAAATCCGTCTCGGGATATCTCGTCTTGCAGCTACAACTCACCTACGCTGGACGAAGTCTCGCCCTATCCAGATATCTGGTCACGTGTTGAACACTAGTCAAATCTACAGTGAACTTATGGGTAAATATAAATAATACCAAGGAAACTTAAGGTTGCGATCACGGTGATGAATCAGGTGAAGTGGTATCAAAATATGGGGAAAGTTGTATGTTTGGATGAATAACATTCGTCTATATTGCGTTAAACACCTTTCGCCAGGGAATCAAACTTTGACTGTCCCTGTGGGCTCTGTGAACTGTAGCAGATCCTAATTTTGATGACACCACAAATGGTCACTCTGCATTGACCATTATTTGACAACCATTAGTAAAAGAAACATCTTAGACTATTGCTTGGAGAATTATTGAAAGGGTTATCTTGTGGAACCTTCAATTGATATTGATCTTCATGGCTGAATGATGATGATTTAGGTATTTTTAGGGTACCCATTGCCATGTAATTTAAGTGATTTTCTGAGTTAGTTATATTCGTGATTGTCAGGCGATCGCGGTGTAGTGGGACACAACCAAAATATTGGACAAAACTGATCGACAACTAAAAGTTTATTAAAAGCTGTCTGTACAACCGGCTGGGCTATACCATTAGAACATCCGAAACTGGTGCGCACTATGCATATTAGTCTTGAACCTGAAATTGAAATTCAAACATTAAACTGAGTTAGATGCATCTACGGTCATCATTGATTCGGGAAATGGAGAGCTTGGAGCGTGGAGTCTTGAAGCACTAATGTTGCACCACGTTTGGGGTTTAGAGTTGTGCGGACGCAGGCCCATACGTGTAGAGTCGAATAGAGCATGTTTCATGTTTCTCAGATGTTGCGTATCTAGCGGCAAGAGTTGTAATGAGTGGCACCGGCATGCCCGAATATTTATCCGAAGATTCTCTGTATATATCTTTCTCTTTCTCTTTCTTTCTTCTCTCGGTACTATAATCTATACACGCCCACGGTTCTCCCCTCCATATCGCAACAGAAATACTGTGATAGCGAGTGATACATGGTGACCCCTTTTTTTCTCAGGACAACCCTGTCGGCGGTTAGATTCTGATTAATTACGTCTTATTGATTCGATGTGTCGCTGAGGGCGTTTATAATGGGGGGCGGCGGTGGGAGGTTTGGAGACTTGAAAATCTGGCGAGTAATTATATTGTAGGTCTGTTGGGTGAGGCAAAGATAAAAATTTATGGCAGCCTTTTTCCGCCAAAATACCTCATGCCACGACCTTGTACCCCATGTCCGTAGACAAAGCTGGATTTAAAAATTTGTCTGGTTTCCACACCTAAAGATTGGATATGATCTAGAGGGTTGTGGGACAGGGCCAAGGTGGTGGCGGTGGGATGGCGTCATATTTTTTGAAGATGGGGGTTACGACTCGGTGGAGAAAGTCTGACTTTACGAGTGGTGTCCAAATAAATCCCGGAATTCTCACTTGATCTATGGAGTAAGAGGTTGTGTGACAGGGTCATACCCTGTACCAGGACCCCGTGATGTAGAATACTGTACTAGCGGATGAGGTTGGGGTGAGTCTGGAGTGAGTATCCCAAAAGATTTTATAACAGATTTGGCCTGGTTTTGACCATCCTGTGATTGGAAAAAAGTGTCAGCAATAAAAAGTGCCCCAACCTCATCCGCTGGTCAGGCGCAACAACCTCGGGGCCGTATGCTGTCTCACCACCATCCCGTCTCACAGCCAAGTACGTTGTCCCACAACCATGCGGATAAAGTCCAATCCAAAGTGTGATAACTAGACAAATTTTAAAATATAGACTTTGTCCACAGACATGAGGTACGAGGTTGTGGCACGGGGTATCTTGGCAGAAAAAGGGCCCCATACAATTTGAGTTGTTTCCGGTTGCTATAGGGAGCCCGTATACTTAAGCATGTAGACATGGGTTACATTCACTACTCCAGTTGACGTACAGCTGAGCGACGCTAAAACTAGCATTCCCGCAGAGCCGCACCTTAAGTGGTCGACTGAACCGTCTCCTACTTGCACGTGCTGTTGTTTAGTGTGTTGCGATCTGAAGTTGGAATTGGAAATTTTGATAGTTGTTAGTTGTACCTTTCTTCACTGTGAAGCTGCAGCAGCAATGCGGGGATGTCTAATGTCCGACAATTATGTGGATTATAAATTAACCAGTATGGTAACACCGCTCATGAATGAGAGTTGAAATTTGGCGAGTGATACACTATGATCTAATAGATTTTATTTAGAAAGCGATATCAAATGTTCGTATATCACGTGATGCTGTTCTGGAACTCGGAGAGAGTTTTATCCCACACCCTCGCCAACTGTAAGTCGTCGCGGGGGTTGCCTGGTGCAGAGTTGGAAGGCTTTGGGCACTTGGGGAAGTATCAGTCGTGGTTGCTCATATGTCGCAACCTCGGTGTGTGGTACAAGATTAACTTCACCACCGAAAATAACTCATGTACAGAGGCTCTGCGGTCTCATCACCTGCAAGAACTATACAAAATCGAACTGGCCAATGATAACGGAGACCGGCGAGTAAGTACGGAAGTTCAACGCATACCTGCCACGAAGCCGCGAGGCTGTCTATCTTCAGAATTTATGATTTGTGACTATAACCCCATTGAACTTCTGCCTGAAGTCTTCATTTTGACCGAAATTGCTTACCGCACGAGTTTATAAATCACTATTTGGTACTTGGATTTATGCTAGTGGCTTAATGTGACCTGAAGTGGTAATTCAGGAGCATTCCCCGCCACGTAGAAGTCACGGAACTTTATCTCTGCCCCGAGTACATCGACTTCTAGCTGCTAGTAAGTTGGCATCTGTAGCCTACTACTCAACAGGGAAGATCGACCATTGGGGAGAGCTTTGGAAAAAGCCGATCCCGCTAGCGGTCATGTTACTGAGTTGTTCAAATTGCAGCGCGAATAGTACCTAGCTGCCGGTAATAAAATTGCGGAATTAAATGTGCGTTATTGTGTTCGGGGATTATAGGGTGCGGCAGTGACAACGTTCAAATATTACAACCTCACCTTGCATCGTCGTGTGAGAGTCATTGCTGGATGTGACGGCATCTCTTATCGTTACATTTCATTGATAAGAGTGTCAAGGATTGAGGTATGAACAATTCAGCACATCTCATGTTTCCGTTTTTTGTTTGATCTTTTCACTAACCTTATACCAAGTGTGATGGTGATGTTGGTGATGTGTTATTATACGTGGCTAGAAGTCAGACTTAGGTATCTAAAATTATAAACGAGGCTACATCTTCCGGTTGCCAGGAGTGAACCCAGCCAGTTGTCCAATATTGCCATTCTGGTAATACGGTCACATACACACATTATATCCCTCTCACACTGTGAGCTCATTTGGATGTTATTAGTATATAACAAAACCCAAAAAAATCGGCCGTTCAGATGTTCTTTCCCGAACACCACAGTCACTTCACATCCCCGACGTACACCGCATAGAAAATCAACCACGCGTTATACAAGCTACCGGCCAAAGAACTGGAATAACGCCGTTTCTGTCAGACAATGCTCGAATGTTTGTCTGTCGTTCACTTATTGGTACATATGTAACTCAAATGTAGTTCCAGTCATCGCCGAGCGAGACCCACCTTCTTCACCAACCATAATTGAGGAACTTATCGAAGCCAATGCGGATGTTTGGGAGTTGTACTTAAATAATCAATTCTGTGCAGTCGGTTACCGGGCTTCTGCCGCAGAATTTGACAGTACATACAGGGACTTTGCTAAGGTATATTCCACATCTGTTCATATGATCTCACACTCTAACCCGCGAAAAACGTGTAGCAATGCTATCTCTACCTGGTCGAATACGCCCGCTTCTCCGCCATCCGCGGGCTACAAGACCCAGCTACCCACACTCAAGCTGGCATGAAGAACTTAACCGACGAACTCCCCCATAAGCTGAGACACGCGGAAAAATTGTTCAACAAATGTATTGACAAGATGGGGATTAATGCGGAAGACCTGCGGAATGAGAGACTTTCACAAGCGATATCAGGTTACACGGCTTGGTTGGAACTAAATGCAATGAGGGATGATGTTTTCTCAAATTATGTCAGGATGATTCCTTGTATTTGGGTTAGTAGATCCTACAAATAATTATGAGGGGTCATAAGAGTAGACAACTGATACGTTCAATAGGGTTGGCATCAGATTGCATGCCACTTGAACAGGCAGGGACCTGGTACGCATCAACCATCACAGGATTTTGAGAGCTGAACTTACATGCTGATACATATATAGGTGAGAATAATTCATTGTTCTACAACCACTGGTTCGAGGAGAGCATGCGGAGTCAGCCAGCAAGAAAACTTTCTGGTAAGTACTTCCATTTTCCCTGCGTTTGTTAGGCAGCTGAGTAACATGAAATCAGCGTACCTGGAGGCCAACCGTGGTGACTATGAATGCTGGGCCAACTGGAAGAAATGGAGCGCTGGGTTTCGACAGGCGTGTTTATTCGAGATTGCGTTTTTCGATGCGGCGTTCAGGCGAGATCTTGTGACTTGACTACAGGAACTTCTAGAATCATTATGTAGCTTGGATTTTCTTTTTGTCGTATCATTATCTTATCTATTGGGGTACCGAATGGCATGTAATTTGCGTGTGGGTAGTGCTATGTATATAATAATGTTCAGAATGGAAGTATTTGTTCATGTGCTACATGCGCAGCTCAACTGCATAGCGGGAAGTTTGCATACTCGTGCAAGAGATTATCGTGATATGTGGGTTAGGGTTTGCATAGTGTCTATATCCTGCGCTACCTTCGTAAGTTCAACAACGGTGTGAATGAGGTACTCAATGACAACTGATGCATGTTAATACATTCATGCAGACGGGATGACCAAGAAATACACTCGACTGACGGTGGAAGAGGTACTTTCTGACACAGGATTCCCAGTTCTTTCACCACTTAGGAGAGACGTACTGTGAATTAGGGATAAATCAAATACAATTGTGTTCTTATCTACTAAGCGATTAAGATCAAATAATAATGATATTCATTTGAAGGACGAGCAGGTACAGCTGCGTACCACAGAATCGAAGTAACAATGGTTAGACTACTAATATTTACCATTAGGCCTAGGAGCAACCGTATAATTTATACTTCAAGTTTATCCTACTCATGTATAGGCGGTTAAGAGCATTGAGTTCGTTCAGGATATTCCGTAATAGGTTAACATCCTGTAGATAATTTACACATTTCAATTATTAACCATCACTCGCACAGGTGCTACAGCTTCTCGACCTGATTTCCATTAGAAGGGATATATTTGTCTCGGCATACAATAGCATGAAGTTTAACTGGATGCATATATTAGTACGTTCCAAACTTGGTGATGTGATTCTGGCTATCAGAATTAGTCAAATCTTCAGTGGTAAGATACTAGCGCGGTTTTACTTCTAGAGTAGTTCGTTTCCATCATCTACGGCCATCTAGGCTCGGCTATAATGGATCAAGGCTAACCGGAACTCTGATTCTAACGCAAGTTTTCACATGGGTTGGGAGAGTAATTTTTAATGTAGGTGTCTCATTGGGCTATGTAAAAACGTGCGGGGCAGCACAATTGGCATCGCGAATTTGTGGAGGCTCGTCACTTCAAACATGGTTGCTTGTAATTGTTTGTTTAAACATTAACCCAACTGGCACGACATTATCTATAAGTCTGGAAGATGAACCGTGAGTAGAGCTGCGCTGGGTGAGGTTGTATGCATGGAGTATCTATGACAGGATCAGGAGGGATTCGCGGTTATTGGCATGGCTGACTCACTAAAACTGAGAGTGTGACATATTCGGGTGTTGCTCTGGGTACAGCACGGATAAACCACGATATAGTTTAACGAAGTCTTTCTTTTAGGAAGGGGAGTGAGTTCTACATGCAGGTTGTGCTCTGCGCACGATCCGTTCCAAGTTTTAACCGTACTGACTCACATCTAGTCGAAATCCTCAATTTTTGAGGGCAGCAACTCTAAACCATTGTTTGTTATCCATATAGGTGTCAGATCCATCGTGCCACTCACAGATTATCCGTTAGCCAATTGAAGCCTGTGAATAGCCATCGATTTCATTGCTACAAAACACGGGACGATCTTGAGCCATTGGCCCAAAATATCATTATCCATTGATGAGGATCTAATCCCTACTATGTCTTCCAATGCTATATTACGACTCAATTTTACATCAAACATCACAACAACCTAGTAAGTAAACCTTTTGGATGTTCGGACTCTAGGCGCTCCCTCGGGTCCCGAAGTATCTCTGAGTCTGTGCAGCCGATTGCCCACCATGCCCCGCGGAAAAACAGACCTCACGGCAGTGTTCTCAACTGTCCCGTCTGACAGCCGGGGACGGTGGTGCCGTCCGATGTTTCTCTGAGACGGGTGGGACGGCGCCAAGCTTCAAACTATAGCGCATCGTGAGATTTAAACCACAAAAGCGTAGTATAACTGGCACACCTTGGGAGTACTATTCTTACGATAAGGTCGTGTAAACTTAAATCACAAACGTGATATATAGACGCCATTCTGGTGTAAAAGTGATGTCGAAGGCGTGTAAACGAGATGCTAAAGGCGTGTGACAGCCATAGCAGTATCGCGTAAAACAAGCTATTTCATGGCGGTAATTACACTCTCACCACCACTAGTGCAAAGTTACAATCTCACGACAACCTCACTATAACCTCACGACAATTTCACAACAAAATCATACGGTACTACCAGGACAACCTCACGATAACCTCAGGATAATTTCACGATAATCTCACTACAATGGCACGACAATCTCACGACGAAATAATCACAATGCCACGCTACCTGTCGTGTGATTGCACCAAGTGGATTTGCGAAAAGTCTTGGCGAAAAACGAAAGCAAAAACTGCAAAATAACTCAGCAACCACGATAGCGAGCGACAAGTGGACACTGGCATTCGATTTTTAGCATCGAATTGTCCGCGAAACAGCACTTCCAGCACCTCTGGACGATTGCAGGAGGAGGCCGGGCATGGTAATGGCAGAATGTGTATGTAATCAACTAAACGTGAGACAGCAACAAACGAAGCAGCAACGATGGCAACCCAAGAGGGTGCAAGCCCCCAGGGAGGGACGATCGAAATGTCACCGATTGACAGAGATATGAGTATGGCAGAAGCAGGAGAGGCTAGCAGCATGGCTGGCAAAGTGTCGGGAAAGACAACATGTGTCCACTTCATGGCTCCAAGTCAGCAGTGGGAGCGGAATAAGAATGGGAAAAGACTGAGAAGTGAGATCCCAGAGTCATCAAGCGCACCTGGAGACTGGAAAACCTGAATGGAAAAAATGATGTGGCAGCAGGCACGCAAGGTGACACAGCTGTACCAAACAGCTGATAAGAGTGCAAGATTCCTAGAGGCACACACAGCATTTGAAGAGACACAATGGCGAGGCATGCGGAAGTGGATGGAGGACAGGGAGAGGAAGTGGGATGCTCACCACAAGGGCGATGTACTGTGGGGGATGGGCAGCTTTGATATGGCCATGAAGATTCTGGCCAGAACAATAGCAGGTGAGAAAGAGCCAGAGGCTGAAAAGGGCCTCCAACTGTCAAACCAGGCAGGCACAACATAGTGAGAGCAAGAACCAAAACAAGACCGGGAGCAGCAGCACACAGGACTGTGGCCAGTGCAGCAGCGACCAAAATCGACTGTAGCCCCGACCCAGACGCTAAGGATAACAACAACAATAATGATACCTACCTTGCCCAGACAACTGCAACTTGTAATGAATGCAACATTAGAGTCTTGGCAAAAAAGGAAACGGCGAATTAAGTCAATAACAATAACAGCAATCAAAAAGTGGACAGTACACACACCTTTGACAACACACCTCACTGCCTGGTTTTGCCAAGACCCCCTTTTTTTTGGGTGGGTTGCAGTTTTACTTTGGCTTCATTTACCTGTGTGTGTGTGTGTCTGCTTGTTTGCCCCTTGTGTTCAAGTGTACCTTAGACTGACAACCACCCAATACCACTCAGTATGGACCCTGAACGGTAGTCCCTCTTCCAAGGCAACTCGCCTCCTTTGCTGTTTTACGCAAGTTAGCGACAGGGTTTTCACCACATGACACAACCGACACAATCGACAATACAACACAACTAGGGTGTGAATGCGCAGCAGTACAATGAAGAGTTCTTCTGAGGACAGCACGCTCCGACCTACAACACTCGGTGGAGCTATCATGGAAGACCTGCTTCTTAGGCACTCAAGCACCCCAAGTTGTTCCCATGCATGCATCAACCCACTTGAACAGGGAAAATTGGTACACACACCAAAGGTGCTCTTCACACCCCACGGTAGGACAGTAGGCGTATTCCACTGCGATAACATCAATGATACCCTGCACTCAGGTAAATGTCAGACTGGATCTGAACAGTTACATTTCTGGGCGATAACCGGAATATGGTGCCCTGGGGTAATGGTAATGGGGGTGGATGAGGGGAGGGGTTGAATTTGCATTGTTGGGTAGTGGGTGGGGAGCTCCGCCATCTAGCCGGCTTGCCCGGAGGCTGAGGGGAATTGGTCTTTGTTATACTCTCACTGGAGTGAATACAATATGAACACACAACAACAAAAGTGGACAGTGGCAATCGATTTTTATTGTTGAATTGACACAGTAACTGGACTCCTGGCACGTCTGGACCGGCGCAAGAAGCTGGGCACGCCAGCAAAAAGAGCGCATACAAGAAACTATGCAATCGCGTGGAGTTCCAACAAGGCTTGGCGGAAAATGCGAAAACAGAATCAGTGAAACAACATGACAAACACAATAGAGAGCGATAAATGGATGCTGGCATTGGATTGCTAACATTGAATTGCCCTGGAATGGCACTTCCAGCATATCTGGATGACTATAACACGCGAAGAATGGTAGCTGCAAAACCCAACCAGTGCAATGGGATGGCGACGACTACGACGGCTACCATAGAAACAGATGGCGATTTGATCACCCCAGGGACGACTAAAGTCAGAGGGAGTGAGAGGCGACATGGACACGGGAGGAGCTGGAGACAGGATGCGCAATGCGCCAATGGCTATGGCAACAGCGGTGGGTACGGAGGTGGGGACAGCGGTGAACCCCATTGCTGGAGAAATTACGAGCACTGCGACAATTGAGCCGAAGGAGAGACACGAGAACAGGACTTGGAGGAGGAGGAGCAAGGCCCCAGCGCCTGCTGGGAGCCCCAGGGACTGGAAGAGCCGCATGGAGTCCATGGCTCAACAACAACCCCGTGAGCTAGCACAGGTACGCCGAACAAATGCAACAATGGCAAGCGTGTTGGAGACGCAGACAGCACTTTAGAAAACACAGTGGCGAGGGATTAAAATGTGGTTGGAGGAATGAGAGGAGATATGAGATGCTTGCCAGAAGGATGACCTTCTCTGGGGCAACAGCATTATGGACCTGGTCATGAGAGTGATGGTTGCAACTGATCAGGGCCAGAAAGAAATAAGTAAAATGATCACCAATGGAGTCGGTCTGGAAGCCTCAATGCATACGGACTTTAAGCAGTGAGGGGAGCTGGAACAGCGTGAGGGGTACCATCAGGCGCAACCTAGACTGCAGCTCAAACCAGCACGAAAGTAAAAGACCAAGCGGAATTCACACCCGGTACCAACACCGGCACTGGTACCCACTCCAAGAATGAGAACGACATTGACACGAGTAGTGGGGGACATCATCATTAGCGATGCCTACTAGACCGTGGGTGACAGTCCAACTGCAAAATCAACAGAATGTAACTGGCCTGGCCTCAGCCTTGACAATAGGGTCCAGTAAGTCAGACAGTTGCCTAATCCTATGGAGCGATGAGCGCATGCTGCTCCCCAACAGGATGGATCAAGAAATTGCATCAGCAATCAACAGAGCGCTCTGACACCAGTAGGCTCCGGCCCAGATCAAAATCATGAATGTAAGGAGGAATGCCAAGGGGGCGATCACAGCACTCACAAATCAGAGTGGGAGAGGAGAGACGGCTCAACAAGTAGCGTGGTGTCATCATTACAGCAGCAATGACAGTCCAGACAAGAGTCGTTGAGATAAAAGAGAACCAGTCTAGAGAATTGCGGAACGTTCATGCTGTACCATCCACAAAGTTAACAGGGAAAAGCACAGAAGGACTGCAGAAGATGTGAGAGGAATTTGAAGTGGATAGTGAGGGCATAGCAATCCCAACCCAAGTGTGGTGATTGGAGAACCCCCACACGATTAGGGAGAGAGGACAGAATACAGAATGTACTACATGGTCGGTAGTCTTCGTTGTAAAAAGGAGGAACATGGCACTGAGTTGAGTCATGAAAGGTTTCAAGGCAGTGCAAATGAGGTGCTCAGTCCAACCATACATACATGTGGGCCTTGACAGCAGGTGTGAGGTCGTCTGCAGCTGGGGCCACATTGAAAACAAGTAATGTAATAAGCCCAAGTGTGGCTACTGCTCAAGTCACAACCAAACAAGTGACCACAAATGCAACGTAGTGTGCTGGGTAGCAAAGCAGGGATCACTCGGCAGCCACATACGGGAGACGTGCCCTAATTGCAAACTGAATTATTTGGCATTCAGCAGCAGGTGCATAATGATGACAACTGCGGCCAAAGCAGCACAACTGAGTAGAACACTGGGGGCTTGGAGAACATGCATCCAGAGATGTGGCTATGGACAGCGCAACAGGGTTGAACAATGTGGTGGTTGCCCCTAGGCCTAAGGTGGTGGCAGAAGTTGGGCGTAACGAAGCAGAAAAGGCTGATTTGGAATAGAACGAGGTGAGGGATGTCACAATGGATGAGATGGAGACAACCACTAGATGACTTGACATGCAGCGTGATGGATATGTTAGTGTGAATTAATAGGCTGTGGAGCATTTACAACTAGTCAAATCCTAGTAAACAGTGACCTTCAGGCACTGAAGGTATAGCAACGGACAAAGTCTGAGGTGGAAAGAAAAATCAATTAGTCATCGTCACGTGCAATCATGTGATAATTCCGCCGAACAACGAATGCCCATTTCCATCCCCATCCTCCATTCTACGGGTCAAGAGCGCGGAGCAAAGCAGAAACAACTTGTCTGCTCTAGATATGCTTCTACTTACCATGTATCCAGCCGACATAGAAGAACCAATTTGTCTACTCTACAATTGCTTCTACCCTGTCAATCTTCTTGAATCTTCGTAACAATAGATGAATGTTTCCTATTTCGCGCTTGCGCCCGTCTTTCTGCCTGGTGTTAGCCTGATGGTCTCTGGCTCTCGAGCGGAACATCACGTTTTTTAACAAATCCTGGTATATCGTGCAGATATGAGTCAACAAGCGGGGTATGGTCGTTATACAGATCGCAAATGTCACATGACTTTGCTACGTGTCAGATGGAAAGACGTCGAATTTAATTGTCAGATATTCTGCAGCGCATATAAGAAGGCCATCTTCCCCACTCTGAAAGACCCTGACACATCCGCGAACTACTATAGTTGGTATCACCCTTCCTCTACTAAAACAACACAGACGTACCAACCTCATCATGTCGACGGCTGGGCTCTGGGCAACCGCCGGCGAAACACCTCGCTGCAACCTTTTCCGCGTCCACCATGCTGACTCCGGCACCCTCCGCAGTGCATGCAACGGCTTCACAACCCAATATCGCGACTGGCTGAGAAGTGAAAACGAATTCTATGATACCCTCCTGGCCCATCTCGATTTCAACAATGACGAACCCACGCCGTTCATATCCGTGACTGACAGCGCGGAGTCCGCCATCGAGCGCGCCAGAAAAATGAGAAACCGTGGGTACAGCGATGTTCGCATTATCGTCATTGACCCTAGTGCCGTCGGCAAAAAGGCATTGAATGTTCGGAAAGCGGCGAACTATCTCGAGCTGTATATTCCGCCCAGGGCCTATGGATACACTGCGGGGGAACGTGTGTATCTGAGAGACATCCCAGGGGATGCGGTCGTCAGGGAGTACAGTAATATCGGCAATTTTCGCAGAGCATTTGGTGGGTGCTGAGTCACGAGCGAGTTTGGCGTCAGCTGACTGGAGGTATAGCGTGAGCTGTTGTTTCCTTATGTTCGCTTGGAAGGATGTACCACAGAATTGATGGATACACTTAATATTGCATGTTGTGCATTTATTACGAATGACGAATACTTAGTGAAGAAGGGATACAGTAGACTGATGTTCTAGCGGAGTTGTCGTTTAATACCTCATGGTTGAGTTGGACTACATCTGCCGTCTCAATGTGGTGCTATGTGACGACCAGAAGTGATTCCTACAAAAGTACTTGTTGTAACTGGCTAGTTGCTGGGCGAAAAAACCCCGATTTTTTGCACCAATCAAGTCCGCGAGTTTTTGTCGAATAATTAATTGATCTATACATGAAATGTGCATAAATATGCCCTCTTTCATCTCCAAGTTTCAGATTTACGATATCTCTAAAACTGAGAGTGCGGCTTTGATAGAACCGGTAAAACTAATGGAAATCATAGAAATCCAGTCATTGTGCCACCAATTTTAAAGTTACGGTAAATCGGGGAATTGAACATGAAAGAGGGACTAAACCTGCACATTTCATACATAGATCACTTTTTGATTCAGGTTCAACTTGCGGTGGTGCACTGCGAAGATCGTTTTATGATCGTACTTTCTCCCGGTCTTTTCAATTTATCTTCACAGATATTACTCTATTCACAAGTGATCTATGTACAAAATGTTCAGATTTAGTCCATCTTTCAAGTCCAAGTCTCGGACTTAGCATAGCTTTAAAATTTGCAGCACAATCACTGATTTTCAATGATTTTCAATGGGTTTTAACAGTTTTTTTAATACCTCACACTTAGATTTGAAGATTTCATAATTCTAAGATTTGGTAGTGAAGAGGTTATACTGACTTTAGTATGGATATGTATCACTTAATTATTCGACTCAAACTCCGAGTCGTGGACTTAAGTGAGTGAAAAAATCGAAATTTTTCGTGTGCTTTGCCACGCAACCGTTAAGAGAAACTTTACTTGAAAATCATTCTTCCCCATATATATAAAATAAAACCACCACAGCTTCACTACCAGACCGCTAGAATAGAAACAGCTATGCAAAATTGTAAAGACTTAAGTACTGTATCACGATACAGAGTGAATAATACAACAGTATCTACTCTCTCTGCTATAGCTCGTATAATAGTATCATACTGCGGCAGGTTCTGAATTGTAGGTTTAAAGCTGGGTGCACTACACTTGATGGAATTAGGTTCTCTCGAGAGCTTAGAGTCGATTCACTGGAGTGATCTTAGAAACTTGGAGTCAATTGTACCTGCAAGGAAAGAGTCGAGTACATGTGCAACACTCGAGTGGTAGTATGAGTGCAGTTAAGAGCAGTCGAGTACAGTTTGGAGTGCAGTTGGTAGTCAACTACGGCTGATAGTATGGTGTTCAGAATTTCGAAATTGAGTGATCTGTTATGTGTAAGCAGCATTTTTGATGTGATGATGTACAGCCACACAATAAATTTTAGAGTTATCGTAACTTGGTATCGAAGAAGTAAAAGACAGCCTGTTCATGGACATTTTGTATATAGAACTCCACTTTGTGATCTGAGTAAACCGTGTGGACCAAATTGGATAGGCGATAGTGGGTTTGATTTCACTATCATCCGAGGAGGCTCCAACACCGCTGAATCTCTACATTTCTGTCTCTTCCTGTGACCAACAGTGTCCGATGCTCACTTCTGGTCGAAAATTACCCCAAAGATAGTTGGACGGCTAATGCGCTCAACACGCAACTTTGCTTTATCCCCAGGATCGTAACTTTGACATTCCCGGCCTGTTTGGGCATAACAACCGACTCCTCACCTGCAAATATTTAGCGATGCAATGACAACTCTGTGGGGGTGGCCTGGGAGTATGATAAACTTACTTTCTTATGTCTTGAAAACATATTGGAAAAAGTTAAGGACTGTACAGGAATGGGGTGCCGATGAAAGGGGCACTTTTTGTTGGGAGGGCTGTCTCATGATCAGCTTCCCAAAATATCGAAAATGTCACTGCAGAGCCCCGATAGACAACTATGCCCACAACACCCCAAAATATCGTTCACGCTTAGTGCACAGGACATTCTCTGAAGTCCTAATATCATTACACGCGAGGCATTCCATCTGCAATGTGCCCAAGAGTTGAGGCTCAGAGGGGGGATTTCAATATCCATCCTACAACTCTCATAGGGAACAAGGCTAAAACCCAGTTTGTCAAACATCAAAGAGGGCATATCTATACCCCTCAGCCAGTGTGGGAGTCGCAGGCAAATTTCCGTACACCTTGAGAAGGGAAAGTTGCTGGGATGGTGGCTTTGACTGTAGGAAAGCCCAGCCAGAAATACCAAATCGCCACACAAACTTTGCTAAGCATGTTCAAAATGCAAATAACGGTGGTGTTTCAATAATGCAAGGCATCATTTTGAGGAATTCAATCACCTGTAAAGGAGAATGGTGGGTAGTGGTGCATAGACATGGGGTGGGTTGCCAGCTCAGAGAGTGAATTTTGGTGGGGCAGTAAGACTTACAGAGTCACATCACAAACAATATATAATTCACTTTAACTAAAAGGTGAATTTACTACTAAAGAAGACTCAATAACGAGGATGGCCATTGATGACCATTTTTGGACATGTGGTGTGGTGGTTGCGCAGGCTGCCCGTATGGGCCGGAAACCGTTAAGATCCAGGGGACAGCACTACACTACTGGGAGATGAGAAACAAATGTCACCTGTAATTGACACCGTGTGGTACGCAGATTAAACATTGATTTTATTGTTCAGGGGTACGTTCACAGGCCATTGGGTTCCTTTAGCTAAAGAAAGCAATCTGTTGAATCGCCACCTGGTGTCATAAACTGGTGATGACGAATACCCTCTGAATTTACTAATACAGAATTGCTAAGACTTCTGTTGAGGTTCAAGCAAACAATGTGTGGTGGAGGCTATACTCAGTGTGTGTGTAATGGAAGCACGTGACATAGAGCCGGGAAATGACTATTCTATATACTCACCTCTCCACGAACCTTAGATCGTTAGTGATACTTTTACCGATTCATCTACATCCAATGTGCCTTGCATCCAGGTTACCAGCAGTATTCGTACTTATAATACATATGGCTATGAAGCTTAATGATGGCGTATGTCCTGTTATACTGATATCGCTGTTTCAGTAAATGGATATGTTTCGCGGACGGCATTTTGCGAGTGTATCCCTCTACCAACGTGTCATATCATAGGGTCAAAAATGTACATTCCTTTCTTCTAAACAACATATCGAAGCATGACTACTGCGAGCACGAATCTTGATTGCTACTACATTCAATTGAGCCCCCTTCTGGCAGTGCAGAATAGTTCAGAGACCAATTGGTGTAGAATGTGCATAACCGACAATGACAACAATTATCACAATTGGAGGAGGCAACTATTCAATTCTCCCAACAAGAGAAACTGAATACGATTGATATATTTGAGTTTGAACACCCTTCCTACAGCTGAATTGAGTGCAATCATCACTTGAACAACCCTGAATGAACTGAGCGGCCTGACCCCTGGATGCAGCCAATGCATAAACCAAAGGTGAAGTCATGAGATGAATTACAAGTCAGCAAAGTTACGACTACATTCCTTCTAATTGAGCGAAGTGCACCTATCACAATTTGTGTGTACACCTACAATTGTAGCAACTTCGAACAAGCCTCCTAGATGAAGAAACCTACAGCCACATTCACCTACGGAGGAGGCTCTGGTTACACAACGAGCACTCTTACCACCACAGACATCTGCAGGAGTGAAGTGCACTTACAGCGACTTACCCCACAATAGAAGTACTCTCTCACCTCAAACAAAATTACGGTGGGAAATCATTATTGCGTGGAGATGGATACATTGCTGGAGTGATGTATACCCACTGTAATAGACAATGGTATAAACGGAATGCAACTTCAGAGATGGACCACTCTACGAAGAAGCACTATTACTGCAACGAACATCTGTACAAGCGAAGTGCACTTACGGAAAAACCTACCCCAGGATTGAAGCTGATTTGCAATGAGATGCTGTTTCTTGATTGGAGTGAACTTATAACAGCAATGGAAGCACTCCCTCCCCCAGAACAAAATTACCACAGAAAATGATTGCATGGCATTAGTGCAATTACGGTCGGGACTGGTATGATTCAGCCGACCACCTACATTGACTATAATGACTGATCAGAGTACAATTGATTTGGACAATCGTAATTCACCTACCAACTGTATCTCACAGTACATGAACTGAATGATCGAGATGTATGCAGAGAGAGGCAGAACCTTCCACCTCTTATCAATTCCGGCGTTTCCAGCATCAGCATGGTGCACAGACTGCATCGGCGATTTGGACTACTATCAGAACTGGCATTCATTGGCACTTTCGGCCATGTGAGCCGGGTATGATGTCGGCGGAAGATAGTCGGCAAATGTGAATCTCCTGTTGGTTTGTGTTTTAATCATACTGTATCCAGTCTAATTAGAACATGACAGGCTATGAGCCTCGTCATGGCGCGCTGACTGCTTTGCCACTTAGACAGCCATGAGACCTGGCCACCATAAGATTCGACAGAGGGGTGATGATGTTGGGACAGGATAGTCGGAAAACGACGTTCTCGTGTCTATATATTGAACATTTGGTGCCGATTGACGATGGGGATGTCCTTGTGCTTATAATGACTTGTGATCTCGGACATGGCCTCGCTTGGTTACGATCTATGAATCCGTGAATTCACTAGTCTAAAGGCCAGTTTCTATGTTTGCGGACTCTGTTTGGGAATTCCGGAAATAATCAAACTCTCACGTCTGTACCTGGGGGAGATGGAAGTGCGGAAGACGGTGCTTGTGAACCACCGCCCGCTGTGTGTATTCAGTGGTTGCGCGCCACAACATTTGACGACCTGATGAGATCGTTGCAGCCTTCGCAATATGATTTGACACACCATGAGTCCGCTAGGACCATCAACAATGTATGCAGGAGTTACCGCGGAAAATTAGGTGGGACGAGCCCCAGTCAATTGCCGAATAGGCTAGCAGAGAGCAGTGGGGGTAGTTGTGGCAGAAGAGTGTCCGCTGGAGAACACTGAATGACTGGTAATGACTTGGCGTGACACCAATGGAGTACTTTCATGATGAGGCTTGGCCGTGTTGTGGCAAACCATTCCGATCTAGGTTCCTGGATTTTCCAATTTACGACTTCTATCAATTTTTTCATCCATTTGGCTTGCATGAATCGAGCAGTTTAAGAGCTGGACTAATCCAGGTGAGTCTGCTGTTAGGCGATCATCTCCACAGAGTGAGGACATTTCACCGACCTTGGAACCAAGGCAGAAATGCTTCCCCGGTGGATCTGCAAACTATCAGCATTCGAACTGAAACAGTTGAAAACTTACGTGGAAATGAACCAAGGCAATGTCATCATCCAGCAGTCCTCATCACCGGCAGAAGCGCCATACACTTATATACAACAATTGGTATCCAGGGCGATGGACAATGTCCCAGATGCGAGAGACAGTGGTGCTGCGGGAGGCTACTTTTTCGAGGTGAGAGCTATTATGGAAACTACGAGATTTGGACCTAGATGCACTAATTTTCACATCCCGGGAATGCATTACTGCTCAGAGATTGAGGACAAACAGTCTTTTGACTATTGCGATATACACGAGGTTATGTGATATTTCACCTGTTCTAAGATTTGAACTTTCTATGATAAGATACCACACTAGGAATTGAAAGTAGATCTGAAGGTATACATAGCTGTGGCCTTGCCGTACGGAGTACATTCCCGACTATTATTCAACATAATAAATCGAGCAGGCTCATGGCAGAGATTAAAACGTCAAAATAGTTACCAAGTTATTTTACTGAGAGGCCAATCCCGAATTATATCCCAACTCAGACTTGGTGATCCTGAGATCCACAACTATGATGGGAATTGATGAGTACAAATCAACTTTCGAATCAAGCACTACCAATAGATATTCCCTACCAAGCCATATGAGAATTGTCATCAGTGTAACAACGACTTTTAAATAAGGAGATCACTGTACCGGAATCACATCCCCATCGCATCAATTACTATGCTGAAAGTGCAGCAAAGAAAGACTGGGAGATATATTCATCAATTGTGATGGGTATTAGCGGCAGATGCAACTAGTCACGAATCGACTACTGTATTCAGATACCGACAATTTGTGGAACAAGTCAAGAGATGTCAAGTGCACCTGGAGATGAATCGACCAGTGTACTCAGAGAACTACAATAAGTTCCCAGAGTCATATGAAAGGAATCACTGAAAGTGATGAATGAACAGGTACACAAGGAGGAGAGCCTGCGGGCACAGCCCGCAATCTGGGTTGATAAGCTCACCCAGCATATGACGGGTGTCCAGGATACCTGCCAATGCACTGGACAAAGATGATAAGCAAACCGAGCCTGATCCATGCCGAATGAGTGCAGTATGCCTACCAAAGCAGTTCTGAACGAAATTCTGAATCACTGCAATATGCTGACCAAAATTGTCTTGAATGACATTGAATATGATCACCGAGCATACTTGATAGCCTGCCAAATGGCATTACCAGAGACAGCGGAGATAAGCACAAAGAGTTGATCACTGAGATTTCGCAGAGACGGATATCATTGCCGAAGGACTTCACATGCAGCTCACACGAGAGGATTGCCATGTGCCCTACCCTACCAAGGCACTGTCCGAGAAGCTTACAAAGTGGGGTAATGAAGGGTGAAGAAAATATCACTGAAAGGCATACCGAACTGAATGCAAATTCTCCTGACCGGAAGCCTATCAAATGACTACCAACAGAGAAAGCGATATTCCACCGAAGTTGCCTACCGACATGGCTACAGAGAAGTCAAGCAAGAACGCGCCCAAGCTATCATCCAAATGACATTCACCAAGGAGCAGTCCACTGAGACCATACTGAATGCCCAATCAAGCGAGGGCGAGATCTGCAAATGCAATGCAAAAGAGGCATTTCCAGAGCAGAAGCCCTCTTGTTACGTGGTGAGTATGACCTACTGAGATGTTAATATCTCAAAGTTGGATCAAGGATATACCTTCCACAACGATGCAATGGTCGTCAATTCTGCTACCCACGAGTGGTCACTGCTTGTGCTATATATGAATCACAGTTACAATGCCCAGGGCAGAAGCTCACAGTATAATTCAATGTCATGACGAGATCCATGTATTGATCGACTATTTGACCAAAGTAACCCTGGCCAATTCTGATGATGGTCGATGCCTAGAACCGACTTGATTAAACAAAAGCCTAACCGAAATACGTGTCAAGCACCAATGAAGCCCAATTTCAATTCGAACATCCAAGGTACACTGGGACCAAGCCAATATGGTAATCTACAATCAATGTGATAGTGAAATGATTGACGGAGCGACGAATATGCCAAGAGGGTGATACCTTTGTCTATACAATAAAGTTCTAAGGTCAAGTTCAAAGTCTACAGGGAGACAGACCAGCGAGACCAGTTCCAAGAGGTCAACTGACAGGTCGACCAAGAAATCTGGTCACAGAGAAGTTGACCAAAGCCATCAGGTGAGAACCATTCGAGAGCGTACCTGTGAAGTCGACTGGACGGTCACCGAAGTTGATCTCGAAAGCTGATTACTGAATCGAGGTGAATGTACGAGTCAATGCCAACTGCTGCTGACTGATGACTGCATGATATACTCTATAGAGTATGTGAAAGCACTGCTTAGAGCTCAGACAGTGTTAGCGCGTTTGAACTTGGTAAGTATAACCATTGTAGACAAACCTCTGTGTTAGGTGTCTACAAATAAGAGTACACATAATGAACTTATACGATCAATGATCACGGTTGGAAATGACTGATGCTGGCAGCGAGAGCTGCTTTCCATTCCAAGTCGTGAGCGCAAGCGCTCAACCACCGTGCCAATTGGAGTAACAACCTAGGCCGAGATCGATGAGCTCCAGGTATGGATTGTCAGAGAAGTATGGGTTCAGAAGTCAATATATTGCAGATGGGGTGACTTTTGAATGTTTTCTTCTTTCGCACTACCCTTCTTTTCCTCTTTGGATCTCGACTAGGTAAAAACGGTGTTAGCACGGTTATTTAACACCTGCCACAGAAGCTGGGGTTTGACCGTGTGGCAGATCCGCCGAAGGGTCACCCTGACTGATACTAATCGGGTGGGAGTAGTATGATTTCGTACGCATATATATGTGGCATCTTTGTTCAATGCAATCTTCACTTTCCATCCCATTTCTCATGTACGGTTTATTCAGCCAAGGAGGTCTGCGCCTAATGAGGGCGATAACCTAACAGCAGCACACGACCCAGGGCCGGGTAATGGCCATTCTATATTGTTGGCTCACCACAAGCCTTAAATCTTTATCGATAATCTTACATATAAATCAATATTTAAAATCACTAGCATCTGTATGTGCAGCCTAATCCGTAATTGCCATACATATGCCCATGAGGTCGAATTATGATGTATGTGCCCATACAGTGTGAGGTACTCTGAGTCAACTGATGAATCTCCCATGGAGAGAAATATAGGGATAACTTAACTTCATGTTCTGCGATGATAGTAGAGTTGTGGACATGAACAAGATTGATGGGATTGAAGATGTGAACAATGTGGAGAAAATGAGCGGATATGAGAAATCAGTGGGATACCTTGCCTATTTGTGTTGAGAAGACCTAGTATCAGTGTAATGAAACACCGGATCGGAATTACTACCTGCCATAGTGCTGATGGTTAAATGACTCACACACGAAATTCTCTTAAGTCTCTATTTGTGATGATGATTTTTCCCATCACCTCGCTTCTCGGTCCTTCATATCATCAACTCTTCAATCACCAACAACACGACGGTAAGTCATTACTCTCTCTCTCTGGATGCCATTATCAAGAGTTAACACCAAGTATGGCATACACCAAGTACAGCATAGAATGAGTTCAGCATCCACCCAGTTCAGCATATGCTAAACACAGCATTTACTGCATACCACATCATCCCTGATCCAACTCTCTCCAGCTCCTAGCCAATCTCTCATCTCTTGGCAGACCGTGTTGTACTTGACTCTCCATATTCCCACCGTTAGAAGGTAACCAATGAAAAGAGTTTCAGCTCCCGTCGAAATTTTTCTCCTAAATAAACCCATTGAGATTTACTGCCTCCAAGTGCTACTCCACACTCACATGATGATTGCCTCCCAGTGTAACGGCGGCACATGACCAGGGGTTGGGTAACGGCCATTCTATATAGTTGGCTCACCATGAGCCTTAGACCTCTAGTGACAATCTTAACTATACATCTACACCTACTATCACTCGCATCCACATTTGCAACAGTATTCCTACAATTACTAGACGTATCCCTGTGAGGCTGAACACTGGCATATGTGCCCTTACACCATTAAGGCTTTTTCAGTAAATGGATAAGTTTCGCTCACGGGATATCACGAGTCTACCCCTGTTCCGATGTGCGACACCATGGAGTCCACAATTGAGAAAATAGATCTCCAAACGAGATATCAAAGCTTCATGAATGCGAAGAACCGAGCGTTGATCAATGCATCATTCAATTGAGCCACCTGATGGCAGCGAAGAGTTCAGAGACCAATTGGCACACGAGGTGTATCACTGACAATATCGACAATTATCACGTTTTGCGAGACCCCATCATTTCATCTTGCCAATAGGAGTAATGGCACATCATTGATGTAATCGAGTTCGAATACAATTCCTACAAGTAAATTGAATGCAGTCAGCAGTTGAAGGAACCTACAATGGACGGAGTGATCTTACGCCTGACTGGATAATACCAAGAACCAAAGGCGAAGACGAGAGGCGATTCTTTGGTCAACACAATTCCAGCACAGGATCAATCAAGGTTACGACTACATTCCTTCTCTTTGAGCGAAGTGCATCTATCTCACTGTGCATGTACACCTACCTCTTGGGTAACCTCGACAAAACTGACTTGCGGAATTACTCTATGGCCACCTATATCTACGGATACACTACTCGAATGAAGCACGCCTACGGAGAAAGACAATACTATAAACGAAACCCTCCTACGGAGGAGGATTACCCCACAAAGAAGCACTCTAACTGCCACCAACCTCTGCACGAGTGAAGGGCACTTACGGAGAACACACCCTACCCCCCAATTGAATCACATTTACGATCAGATGATTTCCGTGGATTGAAGTGAACTTATAGCGGCGATACATTGTTCATCGAGAAGTACATTTAAGGTTGAGATCTACCCAATTCCGCAGCCCAACTACGATGGCCACGATGACTACAAATACTATGATCACCACTCAGAGTACAATTATTATGGACAATCACAGTTCGCCTACTATATTAAAGATTTTTGACTGCAATGACATTAACGGCAACAGAGGCGACACATGACCAGTATTACCTATGGACCGAATATGCTCTGGACTTCGGGAAGCACCACGGATATGACTGCGAGCGAGTCAAGACAGGCAACCAAGATGGCCTATAATGTTTCCCAAGACAGCATGATGATTTGAGACTACCACCTCCGAGAGGTATCACTTTCAGCACATCATTTTCAGGATCCAATCAACCAATGAGATATTGATAATAAGAGTATCATCTTTACGGCCGGGACACATTCAACAGCACTCAGTCAGTATTTATCTGTACCAGCACAATAAGGAATTGCTATTATCAAGCGGCATACATTACCGGTCCTTATGGCGATATAGAGTGGACTCAGAATTACAAATGGATCTGCTGGATGTGCCCATCTCGATGTATGAGGTACTAAACTGCCACAGTTTTGGGCCCCACCCCGGCAATAGTCGATCGGTTACTGTGCCGGTCTTACCTTCAAACATTATACTTCTCTTGCAGCCTCCTTTATGAACTGCCGAAGAGCAAGTTGATATGTGGATACTATCAAGCAGCGGAAACATGTCTGTGTTGCGAGGAATGCTACCAAGACAATCGCTGGGAGGAGTTCATCTACACTGGCATCAAACTTCCGGCCCGTTGTAGGACATACTTATCCTGGGGATACAAACTCGGGGACTGCATGACGACTGCTACCTAGAATGCGGTTATCATGGCAATCACCCAACGGTCTGGGGTTTGCACCAGTATGCTGGGAGCTGTGGTACAGGGACCTATGGATGCGGCATCGTGAGCCAGCAGACGTGGTACCCCTCCCAGGCTGGATGGGAGAGCAGGGTGCAGCAGCCGTAGTTGCAGCAGAAGAGCCATTCCGAGGAGGCGTTTGAATGACTGCTACCGGCTCGCGTAGTCACTGAAGAGATGATTGCTGGCCACAGACATTTTCCATTGGACGGGCCAGCGGTACTGTATCTCCTGGATGTTCCCTTTGACTGCTTCCATCCTTTCGCTTGATCCTTTTTGCTAACACAGATTGAGCAGACTCAGTGCTGTACAACTCTGTGCGGGTCTGCAGTTTGGAGCTAATCCCCATGGAAGGTTGACAATTCACACCGGTGAAGCGCACTTAGAACCGCCATATACTGATAAACTACCATTGGAATCCCAGGCATGAGATAATGTCTTAGAAACGAAAGGTGACGGTCCTGCGGAAGGCTACTTGATTGAGAACAGAGGTATCTTTGAGACTATGAGAATTGGACTTATGAGCGCCGATACGCACATCACGGAGATGCATTACTGCTCAGAGAAGGTTGACAATTAGACTATTTGACTATGGCGGTATATACAAACCTATGTGGAATTCTACACTATCTAGTATAATTACTTTCGATGACAATGTACGAGACTAGCAATTGAATGCTGAGATGCAGATATACGTACCGGTGGCCTTGCCATACCGAATACTCTTCCGACTACTATGCACGATGCCACCTTAAGCAGCTGGATAACCGAGATTACAATGCCAATTTCAATACTGAATACAAGGGTGAATTTGTTCCAAAGTTACATTACTGGGAATAGTATTCCGAATGAGATCTCGACTCAGACTCGGCGATCCTGAGCTACACAACTATAATGGCAATTGACGACTTCCAATCGACTTCGGAATCAACACCAACTCATACCCTTCCAATTGATATTCCCTACGAAGCTGTATGAGATTAGTCGCCGGCGGAGCAACGACTTTCAAAAGAGAGGGATAATCGTACCAGAATCACAATCCGTACTGCAAACAATTACCATACCGGAAGTGCAGGAATGAAGTACCAGAATGACGATTAAGCACTCCCATAAGTGCTTCGAGTCAAGTGATGGCAAGCACACTACAGATGAATCAACATACACACCAGGAGGAGAGCTAGACAGTGCTCCTAGTTATCTTAGGTGATAAGGTTACCTAACATACAACGGAAATCCAGTTTACCTGCAAATGCACCGGAGAGAGATGATGAGTCAAATGAGCCCGATCCATCCCAAACAAGGGCAATATTGCTACTGAAGCATTCCACATGAGATTCCAAATGAACACAAATACGGCTACCCAATCAGTTGCAAACGAGATACTTAATCACTACAATATTACAACCGAGTGGGACCACCGAACAAGATTGAATAGGACCACTGAGCCCACAGAATGGTCTACCGAATGGCATCACGAGAGGGAGTCGAGATAACTTCCAAACGATAATCACCGAGATTTCACAACGACGGATATCACTCATCAAGGACTTCACATGGAGATCAACTGAGTGGATTTCCGGGAGATCTAGCGTACCAATCCACTGACCAAGATGCTTACCGAATGGTGTACGGAAGAATCAAGAAACTATCGCCAAACGGCATGCCAAACTGAATGCCCAACGACCATACCCGAGGCCTATGAAATGACCAGCGCCATGACAACGAATATTCAACTGAAGCTGCCTACCGAAATGGCCAAAGAGATTTCAGACCAGAACGCAACGAAGCCATCATCTGAATGACTTTCCCAGAGAAGCCACCCACCCAGACCCTGCCAAATCAAAAGATGCCAAGATCTGCATATGCAATGTACAAAGTGTCTTTCCGAGAGCAGAAGTGCACTTCTATCATGGTGAGTATGACCACATAATGTGAAGTGTACATGTTAGATATGTATCAATGATATGCCGCCAATGCCCGATGCAATTGGCATCCATTCTACCACCCTCGAATTGTCACGAGTGAGCCAGATGAGAATTGACAGCTCTCATGATACCAGCAGCGGAAGCTCACATCACTGTCCAATGTCAAGACGAGATTCATGTGATCATCAACAATTTCACTGATCAATCCCGATGATGGTCTATTCTTAGACTCAACTTTGTATGATAACACATACAACCTGCCCGGGACCGGATGACCGGAAGTTGATTGACAAAGTGAGAGCCAAACCGAATAATATGTTGAATCGAAGACTATAATTGCAATCCTGAATCACCAATGAATCCCAATTCCAATTCTGAGATCCAAGTTACCCTACTACCGAGCCATAATGGCAATCGACAATCAATATGATGGAGAAGTCATCGACGGAGCAACGAACTTTCAAACGGGGAGATCGCTGCTCTACCGTGACACCCACCGAGAAATCGACAGAGATGGCTATGTCGACCAACATTTTACTGAAGCCACCTATGGAGATCACTCACCCATGAAGTTGACTGGATAGTCACTGAAGTAGACTTCGAACGACAATTACAGAGTCAAGCAACATCTCTGAGTCAATGCCGCTTACTGCTCGCAACCAAGAGAGATATCATCCACCAAGCACTGCATGAAGGCTTGGCAGAGTGCAAGTTCACTTGAACATGTTAAGTATAACCATTTTAGAGAAACTTACATATTAGATGTCGACGAATGAGACGTGAATACACACGATGCAATTGACGCATACGATTGTTGAGTAATGATGACGATGAATGATGCCGGCAGTGGAAGCTCCCATCGATGCCAAGTCATTAGCGTAAGCGCTACCACACTGATGATTCTGACCAAGAACCACGCCGAGATATGAACTACATGTCATGCTGGATGCCAGATGAGTGTGAGAGTGGAGAACTGGAGGAGTTGAGGTCTGAGACTCGGAAGGGAAGGAAATGGGTCAATAGAGTTTCGGAACTCAGGTCAGGAGGAATGTAATCAATTGGGCGTTCCTTTCTTCTATCTCTTCTCATTTCTTTTCCATTCTTCATTACATGATTGGATCTCGACCCGGTATAAATGGCGTCACCATGGGTTTTTACCACCTCTGGATCGCAGCCAAGTGGAGGTGGAGTTTCCCAGTGCGCCGGATCCACCGAAAGGCTACCGCACAGTGCCAATCTGTAGCGGGACATCTGAGTTTGTATGAGTACGTATGTGGCATGATTGTATAATGCTTTCTTTCCATTCCTTTCCTTTTCTCTTGTACAGTGTATGCAGCCCTGCAGGTCTGCGCCTAAAGAGGTGGATACTGTAACGGCGGCACATGACCCAGGGCCGGGTAACAGACATTCTATATAGTCGGCTCGCCACGAGCCTTAGACCTCTAGCGATAATCTTACCTATTCATCTACACCTACTATCACTCACATCCATGTTTGCAACCATATGCCTATATCTACCATACGTATGCCTATGAGGCTGAACACTGGCGTACGTGCCCTTACACCAAGTGCATGTCAAACCTCGATTGATCACAGAGTCCAAGAGCATCTGTAAACTCGCTCGATCAGAGCCTCCAAGTGTATCTCTAAACCAGCTCAATTTCGGCCTCCCAGTTCGAACAATGACGACATTTCCAGTGAATCTTTCAACTCACTCCATCACGGCCTCGGAGTGCATCTCCAAACTTGCACACTCACCGACTCCAAGCGTATCTCCAAACTAACATGATGGTGGCGTTGACGTTCACGCAATCATGGCATTCCAAGTCTGTCTCCAAACTCACTGTATCACGGCCTCACAGTCCATGTCCAAACTTGTTCGATCACAGCTTTCAGGTCTATTTCCCCACCCCCATCATTAAGGTCTCCAAGTTCCCATTATCACTCCCTCCAAATGCATCTCCAAACTGACTCAATCACAGGCTCGGGGTCAATCAGTATGTTTACTCAATCATGGGGAGCTAAAATGCTGGAGCTAGAAGGATGACATCCCTACATCAACACCCAGACGCACCACTCATGGCATCTGAAAGGAATTGGTGAGCAAGAGTAGTTCAGGCTTGAGGAGTGTAAGTTGATGGCCTGAATATATCAAGGCTTTTTTGACCATGATGAACAATACAAAGCGTGTGGATTTATGAAAGCTCGGCAAGAAGGCAGAAGAACAAGAGCTGGGAAAAATAGAGTGTGTATTTCGTATAGTAAGATGATGTCTATCTTCACAGTAGTTTTCAAAATATATACTGCCGGTAGCTGAGTCCTTCTCTGTTATCCCTGTATCTCAGAATGTATTCATATAAAGAGTCATCGATAATACATGGCATATTATGATGAAGCAATTCATGTGAATATAAATCAGATGAATACCAAGGACAAAATACCTTGTGGTTGTGGAACGCCAAGAATTACTGCAGTGAGAATATGGCATCAAGTTTCCCACAGACCTTGTGTGGCAGTTTCAGCTGCTGTTGAAATTTCATGCTGAGATGAGGTGAGGTCTAAGCTGCTCTCAAGGTCTCTTGAAGACCTGCGCAAAGGTCTCAGTCCGATCCAGATCTGACTTTGCTAATTGTCGAATCTTGTAGCACCCTGACTGCACCTCTGTAACTGGAGGTGCTTACTGTAACAACTGAGTATTCTTTTGCAGAGTTTGAGAGCATTTTACAACGCTCAAAGGGGGGATTAGGGCAGCGGGAAGTGCTTTGAAGCACTGATGAGCATAACCAAAGTATCTACCATGATTGCATATGGGTTCCGGATCGATTTAGATTTTCCTGTTGTGGTTTTGAAGATGGCCGACTGACTGTACCCTGACAGGCTGGCGAGCTGTTATGAGACACAGAGATGTTGTGGTGGGGCAACATTATGGTGTCAGAATACGGAACAATGATGCAGAATTGGCCTGAAGATTTGCGATGTTGCAGAATGTGGTATGGTTGAATTGAACTAAGTGGTATTAGTTGTGAGTCGGATCATCAAGGAAGATTCAGAGGGCATATTGGGACATAAACAATGCATTGAGGGCTGTGAATGAAACTGTATACTAAGATAGGTTATTTGGGATCAGAGAATATCCTGTTCTGCTCTGACTACTCAATCTCTTGTACGGTAAAGCAAGTACGACATTGACACAGCTTGGACCCTGGTTTTCCCTTGATTTGTGGAAACGAACTTTGGGTGCCTCCTGTCTTGTCTCCGATATCCATACTCCACTGCAATGTCAACTAAGTCTGATCTCATCCTAGTAATTAGAACAACTCTTGGAGAAATGTACCGGACGTTCAATGAGGGTATGTCATGCAATAGCTTTGAAGTCCTTTTCCAAATGTTGTTCTGGATTCAGTTAGGTTTAGCTAGCACAAAATTATTGTGGGATACAAATTTGGGATGATTGCGTCAATGAGTTACCACCACCTACCATATTTGATATCTATCAGTACCCATATTGCTCACCATAATCACATGCCACAACATCACAGTAACTATACTTGCTGAATAAGTTGGTGGAATCTTGCTGGCATTCCATGCCTGGTATTTGTACCCAAATCTTTCAACTAGTTCGATACTATCCAATCAATCCTTGATGATCAAGAACGCAAATTGGTTTCCTATTATGAACCGCACTCACCAATCCTTCTCCACATTCTCCACACAGCATACAATAAATGTATTTGCAATCCTCCACCATGTCTTGAAGCATTTAATAATGTGATCACATTGTCAGTACATCTCAAAATCGCATCCTGTCTCTGAAGCTGATAGATTACACTTGTATCTTTGACATTGGTCGTCTAGATTGTAACTGTTTCGATGCATTTTTGAACTGTTTCCTTGATTTCAAGACTATTCATAAGTATTCAATCACTTGGGATGTTGATTATGAACCAGCTTGCATGACTGTCATTTCAAAAACTATGACACCCAGAGTAAACACTCTTGAGAAGTTTATATATCACTGCCCCAAATTACTTCAATCATCGAGTCGAATGATCAACATGTAGAATCCATTGAAAGCATTCAAAGTAAACGTATGGCTGATGTAGCGCCAAGAGCTATCTGGCTGTGGCGTCACCGGCACAAGGTGTACCGCTCCTGGGATGGTGCATATACGAACGATATATGTGGTTCTGACCAAGAAATGAGGTGTAATGCAGTAGCATCGATCATGCAAAAATGCATTGGAAGTTGATGCCTCTCATTTCCAACCACCATTCCAGTAGACTGAAGTATTAGCCTTGTTACATCAGTCTGAACAACTGCAAGATGCCCTTCAATAGCTGAATCAGTATCCACCACAACACACTGTCACTTCCATTGTCGAGGAATGTTTCAAGCAGTCATCATACAGTCGCTGTCCGTAGCAGTCTACATCTAGAGATTCACTGTATCATTTCTGGTGGCTAATACATTCTCCACCTTGTGGATGCAGGGCAACGAACAATAAGAACTGGTTGCTTGTCGCATTGAATTCACATCCCAGGAATTGCAACTGCATTTTACCGAATCTATTTTGCATTGTGGGCACAACTCCAATACTGATCTTGATTGATGTTGCCTGTGCAGTCCACAAATATCTTGAAACACCACGCAAATTGATTCTGTAGCTCCCATTTTGGCATTGCACACCATTTGGATAAGTCGCAAAGGGTCTGGATATCTGGTCATGCAGTGTTCATAAGTCACTTGTGATGCGCTTTGGCCAAAGGCATATCATCGTCGTGACATTGATGTGCAGTATTCACATTCAGCTGTTGATTTTGAAACACCTCCTTCTGGGCTGTCATTCACACAATCTTAAAGGGTGTCTCATGACAATTTGCTTGTCAGTACAGTTGTTCAAGTTTCATAGTTGCTTTTTCTGGGGGTTCAGAGAGGCATATCTTCAAGGATGTAGATTGCGGAACAATGTTACCCAGTCCATCTGATGAGTAAGCATACGAAGATAGATGGTATGGAGAGTATCGGGTATGATAATGGTCACTGCAGAAATTCATTTCCTATTCCTGAAGATATCTTCTGAGGTTCCAACCACTCAATTTTCCAGCAATAGCCATGGTTCCCATATCTTCATCTCATGTGCCTCAGTCTCGAGTCTCATGTGTTGGAGTTAATGCTGATAGTCTCTCAATTGCCATGATGATGAATATCCTTCTTCAAATCACCATTTCAGTGCTGTGCACCCTGGGGAATAGGGCTGAATGATCAGGTGCATGTGAATGTTTTTGAAGTAGCCAGCCGTCCATGCACAGCTTACATGGTGACATTGCGGCATCTCAATGTCCACCCAAAGCATAATCTTTCCAATAGTGAATAGTATGCTGAAAGGATGAAAAGTAAGCTCGAAGACGTTCGTCAAACCACTTGATCGTGGATTTGTTGTTCCTTTACTCCAGTCGTTTTACCATTGCATTTAAAGTGTTATTTCAGATGAAGCAGAAGAAGGGTAAGAAGGATGCTAGCAAGATTTGAAGGCATTGGTTTAATTGTCGAGTCTCTGTTTCCAAGAGTCCTATAGAGTGGCCATTTCATTTTGTAGCCGAAATAGTTTGCAAGATGTGTCTAGTTTGAACTGCTGAACAAAGGGTGGCATGTAGCTTGAAGCGGCCACCAGAGCTATTGAACAGGTCCAATCGTTGTAGAGATGACCAAATTCAACTCAGTGTATGCTTTCATTCCCCCACCAGTCCCTTCATTTCAACTTTAAGTAGATGAGTTGCTTGGGATCACTGAATGCCGATCCTGCAGCATACGACATATGCTTCCTTATCACAGCCTGTTTCTTGAGAATTTCAATCTATTCAACAGCTATGGGGAAAAAGAAATGTATGTAATCATCCTCCTGAAGGTAAATTGGATGGGGCAAACAATTGTTACACAGCATTCGGGATATCCAAGAGTGCATGCATAGCCCGTTTGACATTTCATGCAACCTTTTCAATTAAGTCTGGAAAGAAGAACAGTTATTGATAGTTGCTATCATAGGGTTCTTGAAAAGCTTCTTGATTGCAGCTCTGCTCGAGTTGTTCTTGACACACTGGAGTGCACATTGATTCACCTCATTACCAAAAGCCAGTTACTATTGATCTATTTCATCATTGATGATCTTACAATCCTCATTACTAAGAAACTTGCTGGCTAGGCAGTTGTCCAAGTGTGAAGTAGCATAAATACTTGTCCAAACTGCAAGTTGCACTGAACAGATACATCCAGTGTCGATGGAGTCATCTGTACCACTAGAATGATCATCAGAAGGGGGAAGAAAATCGGTGTGAGGTGGTTAATAAATGAACGGAAGTCGAATACTGTCATGCTCAATCGCAAAACGATCCTCTGGCTGTAGTTCGGCAGATACCAATATTATCTGGTCTTTCTGGTTACATCGACACTGACTGATGTAAGCATGGATGTACAAGTACATCTTCCTGCTGGAAAGATACTGTTGACAAGTATCCATACTTCATTGGCACAATTAAGTGTCACAATAATGTTATGAAGCTTGTCAACACTATCACTGGGACTCATATCATTACAAGTCAGCTGGTGCTCGGAAAAAGCCAAACCTCAATTTCCACGTTCCATCAAGGAGTCCTACCCCTTCCGTAGGATTTCTCTCATCCCATTTGACACGTTTGCAAACTGGTTTATTTGCTCATACAGTTTCAATGTCAGACAAGATGATGTCGCAGAATGAAGATAACGATCCAAGCTCATATATCTATTTCCATTGCTTGCCCGCTATACTTACAGTCTCCAGAACATTCGACACACCCTTCTCACCTCTGCTCCTGCATTGTGCCACCCTTGACCATCTATTCAACACTGCCGATCCTTGTTCAGAGTAAGGAACATTCAATATCCACCACTCAAGTATTGACCACCATTGAAAACTCGATAAGTGATGTAATGCCTTCTGGTTGAACAAATCAATCATTGCCAGTGGTTGTAAAATGCTGGTGTAACAGCAGCACGCAATCCGAGGCCGGGTAAGCGCCAATGTATATTGATCGCAGGCTATGTGACATAGATCAATATGGAATATGTTACCACTATACTCTCCATCAATACTGACTCGATCGTGTGTGCAACCGTATATGATATCATACGTCTGCGGTCATATGTAGCTGTACGTGCCATTACATTATATTCGATCTCCGGCTATTGGATAAGTTACGCTTACGTGGATTGACCAGTGTTACCCCAGTTGTCAAAGAACGAGATAATCGACAGGGAACCAACAGCGCATACGTCAATTCTACGTCAGTTGTCTACTATGCCTCCTAAGAAGGCTGCCAAATGTCAATTGCACTTGGCTAGTATACATTCGAGCACAGAAAACCTACGATTGCCTCTCCGCCAAGTAACCCCTTGTCTCAGCTGTGGAACCTCGGTACTTCCGGAGGACGAGATCCACAATAAGCACGATCACAACGACGAAGAAAACACTGCTGACATGGAAGAAGTCCTGAGAGGCTGCCCAGGCGACAACATGAGCGACGTGTTGGGCGACAACCCCAGCGAGCCCGAACGTACTATGCAAACAGAGATCGCATGAATGCGCAAGATGATGGGGGAACAGCGAGAAATGCTCAACAATGCGATTCAACAGAATACTCAACTATGCATGCAGAATGCCGAGCTGATGGAAGCAAACCGAGAATACCGCAGAGAGTCAATTCCACCAGAAGCAACGAAAATGAAAATCTTCGATCTGACTCATCCAGAATGGTACTGCGGCTGAGCAAATGTGCTTGATAACTTCCTCCACACCTTACGATCTAACTTCCAATCCCATGTACACGAATTCCCGCACAGAGATCCTGACAAAGTGAAATGTGCAGCGAGCCTTCTCAGCACATGGAACAACCACGCGGACCCAGCACATAGACAGAAACAGATGACTGATCCAGTGGAGTCGCTTCGAGACCTACGGAGAGACTCAAAGCCCTGTTTGGAAGATTTCGAGGCCTTCTAAGAAGAAATGCAAAAGATGTATGGTGACAAGGACCGAAAACTCAACGTGGCAATGAAGAGTATGGCTGACTTCCTCTAAGGAGCGAATTTACTGGTGAGAGTCTGCGCCAATCGAATCAATGCAAATTCAAGAGCAGCGGGATGGCTCCCGCAGGACAACAAAAACCATTACGAAATCGCTTGGAGTGGACTACGACCTGGACTTACGTCCAAGATCAAGCCGTTGACCCCAAAGAATGGAAGATTTGACAGGATGGCCGAGCTTTTCGACTGGGCCGTTGATTCAGAAGTCAAGCTGGATGGCAAAAAGCCCCAACCGCAGCGGCCACAACCACAGCAAAGGCAGTCAGGAGAATCTTCTCAAGAAGGCGGCAAGAAACACAACTTACAACCATCCATATCCGAGCCGACCGAAACAGTAAAGCTCGATAAGTCAAAGTCGGACAAGGATGAAAAATGCACTCCAGCGCCTTGGGTATCACCAGAGCTCTCTGAAACTCGGAAGTTGGAAGGTAAGTGCACACGCTGCAGGTTACCCGAACATATAACATTCACGTGCAAGCCATCTACAAGTGCCAACTTCCCCGACAACTTTGCTCCTCCAGGAGACGGAAAACATATCAAATGCCAGCACTGCTTCAATAGTCAACAACCAAACGCCTAGCCAACCTCTCTCGGTATCTAACTCAGCAGGAGAGGATTGATGAATGGGTTCTTGAATGGCACTCATTTGGTACAAGGGCGTTGATGGCAACATTAGAGGAAATTCAACCTCATTGAATTTCACTAAGGCCGAGGGTTGTCTTGGAGAGCCCGAAAGCTCTCATGTGCAGCCAATATATGTGTGGAACGGCGAGACCGGATTCATCGCACATTGTCCACGAAGTCCAGATACGTGATCAACACGGACAATTGCAATGAATACGAACACTCATCGATTCCGGCGCTACATGCATCTTTATATCTCCACAACTTCTCAACAGACTTGAATTACCCCACGAAGCAGCGCAGATGCCAACTCGCGGCCTTGAAGGTCAGGTGATCGCGGATGCGAGGGAGAGTCGCAAAACGGCAATCATAGTCCAATATATGGATAATTCAGCCGCAGTCTACAAACCGGAGGTGCTAGTCATCCCAATGAGGATATACAATCTAGTACTGGGATTACCATGGTTCAAAACGCACAAGCCGGAGATCGACTGGGCTACCAGTCGATTCACTTCAATCAGAACCCGAAGTGGCATAGTGGAGGAACCAAGATCAGATATGATAGTGCAGTGGTATGAAGGTTGGGATGATGAAAGTACTAACGTAAGGCTGCCAGACTTTGGTGGGAGTATGCCGACCATCAACGCGACATCGGAGAGCCCTTTGGATACAGATGGAAAACCTAGGGAGGGCAGTGAGGACAGTCCTACTCCAGATATCAAAATACTCGGAGCAACTGCATTCAATCATCTCTTAGCTAGCGATGAGACCATTCAGACATTCGCCCTACGAATTGGCAAATGCAGTGGAATGCTGGGAGCGACTATGGAGGTCACCACTTTGGAAATCCAGGTGAGATTGAGACTATTAACCCAAACCACTGGATGAGCGAGCAGGGAGCAGTGGCAGTTGTTGAGGCCGAAGTGCGTGCTCAGATCCTCGAATGACGGCTACCCCCTCGCCGAGTCACTATGGGAGTTGTGGACTAGCGGAGAATGGCTCGTTTCAGGGCGAACCTCTTGACCTGCAATTCCCGGGCTTTCCTTCCCCATCATCCCAAATCCCAAGTTGAAGATAGAAGGCTAACAGGCAGATGCCGGAACAGGTACTGTACATGCTGATGATGGAGGTGGTATCCCTGCGAGATACAAGGACTACGTGTATGTGTTCAGCATTGATAGGGCAGAGAGTCTTGCAACGCACCGGCCGATTGACCACACGATTGACTAGGATCTAATCTTCAATATACTATACGCCTGAATCTATAAACTTTCGGACGTCGAGTTGAAAACTCTCAAGGCCTACATCGAAACACACTGAGCCAATGGATTCATACAGCAATTATTATCGCCCACGGCAGCACTGGTCGTGTTTGCGAAGAAGAAGGACAGCGGTCAACGACTGTGTGTGGACTACCGAGCTCTTAATAGAGCCAGGGTGAAGAACCGGTATTCTATCCCACTGATTGCAGAGATGCTGGACAGGTTGTGTGGAGCTCGGATCTTCACGAAATTAGACCTTTAGAATTCCTATCACCTCATCTTAAATTCGGAAGGCGATGGGTACAAAACCGTGTTCTGCTCCTGGTACGGTCAATGCAACTTCCAAATCATGGCGTTTGGGTTGTCCAACGCACCAGCTACAATCAAATCTTATATCGACAACTGTTTACGGCCTTTCATTGTCAACTTTGCTGTTTGCTACCTTGATGACATCTTGATATACTCGACCGACAAGGAGGAGCACGAAGAACAGGCACCCACTGTGCTCGAACGGCTAGGAGAATTTGCCCTCTACAGCAAAGCCAAGAAGTGCTGTTTCTGAGTAACAGAAGTCATCTTCGTCAGGTTCGTCATTAGCCCCAATGGGTTCGACTTTGACTCGCACAGTATTTCAACGATTGAGGATTGGTATACCCCGGAGTCCGTTAAGAACGTGCAAGTGCTGCTTGGATCGATGAACTACTACCGGGGGTTTTCAGGATATATACAAAGGTACCAACATTGATAGGAGACCTGCAAAAGAAAGCAGAGACATCCAGGACGCCAAAACAGTTCAAATGGTAATGGACTCGGGATGCCGAACTTCGGTTTCGGATGTTGACAAGGGCCTTCACCGATGCACTAATTCCCAACCAATTAAATACAGCAAAGCCGATTATTCTCCGGACCGAGGCAAGCTACTTCGCCCTAGCAGGCATTATTAACCACTATGGCGGTGGTGGGATTCTCAGAACGGTGAACATCTACACTTGAAAATGCGCAGGTGTCAAACAGAACCACAACAAGTACGATCGGGAGCACTTGACCATCGTGGAGACTATGAAGCAATGGCGCCACTACCTCGAGGGTGCGACTCATAAGGGCATCATACAATGCGACCATAAGAACCTCGAATATTTCCAGACGTCCAAAGTGATATGCAGGCGGCAGGCTAGATGGGCAGAGATCCTCTCTTCATATAACATCGTTATAGAACACCTGGAAGGCAAGAGGAACCCACCAGACTTACCATCGAGAAGACCCGACTATGAGATCGGCTATGAGACTATGACTGCGAAGCTCCTTGCCACCTCAACAGCGACCACCATCACCGAATCATATGATGACCTTCTACTAGAAATCAACGCAGCCCAGGAGACCGAATTTTTAGCCACAGAAATACGGCTAACCTTGGTCGAGCATTCAACCGCAGCCGAGAGTCCATGGAGATCAATCGACAGCGCTCTGACCTATGAGAGGAGAATATACGTGCCCACAGCGCACTGCAGTAGAGTGTCCAGCCTTTTCCACAACAACCCCGAATCTGATCACTTCAGAGCGCTAAACACAGCCAGGCTCATATAACGAGATGTTTATTGGCCTGCAATGCAGTCAGAGACACAGAAGTACATAGCCAGCTGCAAGTTGTGCCACCAAATCAACACACCGTGTCATGCACACTGTGGACTCAACATGCCACTGTCACCACCTTCTCCTCACTGGGAGGGACTTACCATGAATTTTGTCACCGCCATGGAAGAGTCAACAGCATCAGGATACACCGGGATCTTGGTAATTGTCGACCATTTGACTATAATGGCGATCTACCACCCCTGCAGAAAGGACATTGACTACTCAGAGGTAGCACGAATGTTCTTCGACCATGTGATCTGCAAGCAAGGGGTACCTGACAATATCACCACCGATCGCGGCAAAGAGTTTACCAGTCTATTTAGGGACAGACTTTGCTCCCACCTCATTATCAATCACCGCCTCTAGACCGCCTGCCACCCGCAGATGGACGGTCAAACTGAGTGGCAGGACAAGACTATGGAGCAGTACGTCCGAGCCTTTTGTCACTGTGAGCAGCACAACTGGGTGCATTTATTGCGGCTGGCGGTAATTGCTTACAACAACTCCATCCACCATTGCACGCTGATGACACTAGTCTGGGTGAACTACAATTACCATCCTACGATGCAGTTTAGGCCCCCTCCCAAAGACCCAAGTTTCAGATCACAGGTGCAGGCAGATGCCTGGATTTCAGGAATGGAAGAGACACACCAAATTCTCTGGGAAAAGATAAACGAGTCTCAGGAGGGACAAACAAAGTAAACCGGTGGGAAGGAGATGACCTTGACGGTTGGAGACAAAGTATCGGTATCGACCAGAAACTTGAAAACATCCAGGCCGTCAAAGAAGCTCGATGCCAAGTGCAAAGTACCGTATATGGTACGTAAGATCATCAACAAGAATGCATACAAACAAGACTTACCAAGTTCAATGCGGAACGAGAATGTTATCCATGTGTCACTTCTCGATCGTTACACACCGCCAGTCGCAGGTCAGCAATCTCCGGAACCGCACCCAACAATAGTCGAGGAAAATGAGGATTAGAAAGTCGACCGCATACTCGACTCCATGTGGCGCTATCGGAAGCAGCATTCTGTTGTACAAAGGGCCGATTACAACTTCATACACACCAGCTGGGAGCCTGCGGAACACGTTGAAAACACCCGAGATCTGGTTAACGAGATTCACCAAGAATGTCCGGATCAGCCACAGTAGTAGGGGTATAGGGTGTGGGGCCGGGGGTATGGAGGACACGGAGGCAGTTTGGACTTTCAATTTACATTGTTTCTTCATTTCCTTCTCTTCTCTTGTCTTTTGATTCGATTCCAGCCTGGTATGATTGGCATTGGCATGGGTTTTACCACCAACCAATGGCGGTGGAGTTGCCCCCTGCGCCGAATAGGCCAAAAGGTTGCCAGTGAGCGTAGCGATCGGTAGTGGGAGTTATGGGTTCGTACGATTGCGTATGTAGGATTAGTGTTTCATTCTTTGTTTCCCTTTTCTTTTGTTTCTCTTAGATACTGGCTTTGGCAGTCCAGGAGGTCTGAGTCTAGAGAGGGGGATAATGTGATGGCAGCAGGTGACCCAAGGCCGGGTAAGCACCACTGTATATTGATCCCACGCTACGAGACTTGGATCAGTATCGAATATCGTATCACTAAACACTCCATCTATACTGACTCGCTCTCGTGTGCAACCATATACCATATCGTACGTCTGCGGTCAAGTTGCTGCGTATGTGCCCTTACACCTGGTGTCCACTGATCAAGTGTGCCTTTGCGCCGAGAACGCCATTATTGTAGTCAGCCAATGGGTAACAGAAACCATGGTGATGTGGCATGATGAAAGTGGCTTGACAAGACAAATGGATAGATCATAAAGTTAGGGAGGAAGTCTGTAATATTGCACTGTCAATAAGTATCATCAACGAGCAATGCTCTGGGCACAAGCAGTATCATCTCCTAATTGATCGTTGCGTTACTGCATTCAGTGATCTGGCATCTAAATGGCCACTTTGGAACTGAAATATGGCTGACATAAGTAACTGCTATAGTCAGAAACTCAAGAAAACGATGGACAATTTCGTGAAAGTTGGCCTTCGCCAAAGGAGGAATTGGATTAACAAAACCCTTACTAAGAAGGGGAGTCTGGTGAATGTTGGTAAATCAATAATTGCTCTGATCATTCTTTCGGTCTTGGTGATGATGAGTAGATAAATAGGACAATGACAAAGAATCTTCTCGTCACTGGTCTTTGCTTACAAATGAATGTTGTGATTCCTGGATGGATTTTGTTGTAAAGGCATTTACCTTTACCATTGTCTATGTTAATCCTGACATTACTGAAAAGCAGGTGGGTGAAAACAATACTCAGCTATTGGAATGGCACTGGCCTGGGGATGATGAATCAATACTTCAGATAGCTACATCACTCATTAATCTGAGCAGTTTACCAATTGTGAATTCTCTAAAAGCTGGTTTGCCAGACCCCAGCTGGATAATCTGAAAGCGTTGTGGCTGCCAGGTGGAGGGTAATTGTGGTGGTGTTCTGCCTTCCCGTAATGTCACCCCAATGTTCAATAACATTACTGCTGCAGGATGGCTATAGGAACAGAAGACATTACAGAACCAAATCCTCTACTGCGTCATTTATCGTGGACAACAAGCCCATATCACAGCTGGTTCCCTGCTGTCTATACCAGGGGGCAACAGGTACCTTCGACTGGTTAACATCCTCCCACTACCAACTGAGGATATGATCGACAATATGGGAGAAGCATCGGATGATGATGCTGAGACAGGGCACAAAAATATAAGCAGCTTGCTGACGACAACAAAAGGCTTCCAAATGTTCAAACATTAGCTTTAAAGAACCATTCTCAGACTGCAGTGATACATTGAAGTCATCCAAAACTGTACTGTTGTTCTATTTGGCGATTTGGAGCAAATTGCATGGACTATTAATAATGTAGCTTGGCTACGTGAGCATGATGTCATTGTGAAATCTCCTGCTGAACGCTGTTTGCCCAATAGGAAGCATACATACAGCCGCCCAACTGCTCAGTAGTTATTGTCAAGATGGAACACACTGGCTTGACTGTTGATTAAGGATTTGCGTTGAGGGAGAGAATTGTCCTGGCACTTTGGAGGGTGGACGTATGGGTGAACATGTGAAGTTTTTTGGTGTGGTTTTGAGTCTCTTTTTGATGTGTTGTGTATTTTATTGTTTTATTGATCATATTGATGCAGGAAGGGCTGTGTTGACAGTAGATGATGATTGGATTACTTGTTGAGACGGGTGTGTTTTGGAGAGGCTTTAAGGCAGTGATAGGAATCTGTGTATGGCTATCATGTAGTTGGTTGTTCTGTATCAATACCCAACACAAATTAACCCGAATAATTCGTGAAACTGGAATGCATTCTATCTCATTGCAGTAATCAATTTCATCAAAGGAAGACAATCAAAGACTCTGTGACATACTTGTCACCTGCCATTTTCAGTCCTGAGTTACTGTGCATCCAACAAGGTGGAAGTGTGGGTGTCCAGACAAGCCAAGATCGTACAATTTTTGGCAGGACGACAAGACGCATCATGATGGTGCTTTTAGTCATATCAATACTTTCTTTCCTTCCAACAAAGCTTCAATTCATTTGCTATACATTCATTCACATTTCCTATAGTCACTTCTGCTGTTTTTTCGTACTTATCACCTGCTGCCATTTTAAATTATGACAAGAATGCGCCGCCCTTCTCTTCCTCCTCCTCCTCCTCCTCCTCCTCCACTGACTTTCTATCACCAGGAGAAGCAGACCACCTAATCATGACCAAAATCTCAATGACAATCTCAGCACAATTCCCAACACTGCAAACAATCAACATGATCACAATTCAGAATCAAACAACAATCCTCTTCAGAGACCATTCAGGAAATGCAATGTCCAGATGGCCATCACATGATTCCTTTCCGTCAATACTGTCTTATTGAGTCTGGCCATCTGAACTCACTCCTTCATTGGCGCAACCCTTACATCCTTAGGGTCGATAAGTGGATAGCCTCTTACTGGAGTGAGATGAATGGTAGCCGGTGGGGCAGGCATCCAAGAAGGTATTCGATTGAGTGCTTGAATGATCGAATCTGTAAAATAAGTTATCTAGTGGCTACTGGAAGGATTCACACAAAGCCATGAGCAATCGGTTGCTTGGATAGCTGTAAATCTGGGAAACTATCAGCCATTTGTTGACAATATGACAGTCATCATCGTTGGAGCAGAATCCAATGCCCGGACAATAATCTCTATCATTGCGACGATCGATATGACACATGTCACCCGCATAGCTATAAATTATGTGATGTTTGTGAATCTCATTGCCACAAATGCGGTGATAACTGCCAAGATTCATCATGTGTGGTATTAGGAAATTGCCAGGATTGATCCAGTCCAAAGAAACTCAGACCATCCACCTGCCTACAATTCAGTAGCAAATGACTCATCTCAATGATTGTTTTCACTGCTGACATTGCAAATCAGGTCCTCACAATGATTGCTTCCTCCCGTGGAAAAATAGTGTTCCGCGGCACGACCACACAAGACCCTATGGCCAGATTTCAAACCCAGACCCTTCCAGAAATTCAGAGACCAGTAGCCAACATAATGGCCAAGGTCAGGTCGACATGCCGCACCAATGTCCGAGAGCTAAGTTTATAGTTACATTCTTGCTTAAGCATTGTGTTGAGAATCATTTTAGCTGTGCAAGTTTTGATGTGCAGTGACCGAAATTGTGGATCATATTCGCCATACATTCTTCTGTGGCATACGACTAATTGTTTACAACGCTAGATCATTGAATGATAACATCGACCCATCATTCATTCCTCTCACCACAACAGCCATCTGCAAATCTCTGTAGACTGTGGCAGCAAGCAAATTGAGGGTCACAGCTGGGTTATGTCCAGCAGGTGCAGCACCACATATGTGCAATAGAAGGATCATTCATCATGTGGTGAACAATGCAAGCAAATATGAATTTTGTGGTCTCAATGTATGTTTTCATTCTTTGATGGCAGAAGTTGAATCCACAATGATACAACATCTCCTCCGCATGATGTGCAAAAGAATCCACACAACTGCTCGTGACCTAGCGATGTATCAACCTTACAACAATCCGCGCAGCTTTGAGAAGTACTTCCACGATTACTTCTTGCAGTATCTGATAGAACAGCCAGACAATTCTTGTAATTCTCTAATCAGCTTTAGTCCTGCAACTGAAGCTAGCATGTGATTCTCTGCTGTTCTGCCTATGGGTGGGTCTGCCATCGCCAGCAGCACCCAGTCAGTCCCATCCAGCAACTCCAACCACAACAGCAATGACATCATCTGCCTAACCAACATGAGCATGATTCAGAATATGGGATCAGTCAATAGAGCTAAGATTGTAGAGTGAGCGATGTTTCTTGGCAGTTTGGAAAGGAGTCAGTGACTAGAATTAGGATATCATGTTGGTGTAATTTTATTCTACGTTTCGTTGATATATCATAAAAGTAGTACATGTAATAGAAGTAATTATTTACTGAAGTCTGATTTTAAATGCGTGAAATAATAATCCCGATGATCAAACACCTTTCCATGCCAGTTGCAATGTATGGTACTCAAAGAATTTTTCTCAACAAAAAAAACATCATGAACCACATCTGCATGGTTAATATCATTGGTCAAATTAAGCCATGAGGGTCTTTAAAAACATACACTACAGGTTTTATGAAATGTATGGAGTCAGTACTATTGTCAATGCAGAAAGGAATAAGATTAGGTGAACAACAAGTATGCAGTGAAATGAATTGGGAAATTGGCAAAAGAATTGTGAACTGTTCATCAAGTGATCATTCTCACATTGGCAATAGTTGGTGCCCTGGTCATGATGCTTCAAATCAGTATCGCAACAACTCAAAGAACAGTCTGGAACAGTAAAGCAATGAAATACTTCTGGGAAACCTGGATTTGACTGTTTTTAGTTTGTGGGTACAATAAACTAAATAAATCGATTGAAGGAAATTTAATTTTGCTGATGTGCTCTCAAGGATGCTCCTAATTGCACTCCATGGCATACTTCTAGCCTGCTTGCCTCTAAGTTCTTAACTACACTCTCAACAGACAAGGTACTGCCCATCCCATTGTACTATATGCTCCCGTGTATACTCCTGGGTGCTCGATCCAGTGAGTTGCCTGGTTGCACAAGCCAAGCACCAGGAGGTGGGTGGTGGGTGGCCGATGACGGGTAGCATATAGCGGCCAAATTCATAATCTCAGTCGTTATCATTGTCTCAATCAGATCATCAGAGTGCCCACCGAAATGAGATGTCATGATGCCTTTTGGTCATGTAGTGAACGATGGATGTCTAATATTCTGCCGCATGCGTGGCCAATGGGATCTTGGAGAGTGCACATATCCGACTCAAATATGACAATGGAATCTGATGCTTGATTCCCACTGTTGAGGGCATATGTATATACCTTCAGTTCAGGGTTGATGACCATTGTGATTAAGGCAATGGTGATCTTGTCAATGGCAATGTTGGCCATGGTGATGGTGATAGTGATGGTGGTCGTAGTATCACAAGAACTTAGACAAGTTGATTGGCTATGTCAACATTAGCTTCAACGCTTCCACAGACTTACCACCTTCCATTAGCCAAAGCTTCCACAGACTTAGACCCTTCAATTAGCCAAATCTTCCACAGACTGAAGACTATCTATTAGCCAAAGCTTCCACTCATGCAGATTTTGCCATCGGCCAAAAGCTTCCTGTGCAAAACTCAACTTCTCCCAATGTGTGGCTCTCTCATGCAGGCTCTCAAAGAAGCTATTAATCAGGCTTCCAAGCAGGCAATCAAGCGGAGTCCAAATTTGGCTGTCACACAGGCTATGAACTGCCAGCTGTCTCTCCAGGGGACACGGTACAAGTATAACAGACTGGTTGTAAAGGCAGGTAAAGGTGCATCTGTGACTGCCAGCCATATAGAGTTCCAGCGCACCTTGCGTACAGCTCTGGGTATCAACGGTATATGACTATCGATTGCACATCGCCCTGAGGTCCACCAGAAGATACCTGTGTGCTGGGCATTTGTACAAGGTGCAGCATATCATCAATTTTGACTATTGCTAATGTTGATGTTATGCATCTTTACGACTCTTTGACCAGTTTCCAGGGGATTCCACCATTCCTGTACCCTGTTCTTTGTGTATTTTCAATTTGGCCACTTCTTTTCTCACTAGCCTCTCTCTTTCTTCCCTGAGTTGAACTTAATCTTCAGCTGTATACAGACCAGCTTTTAAAAGGTGGAGCAAGTTCTGGACTATGATGTCAGTAGTATCCTGAGTCTCTGAGTGAAGTGAGGAGAGAATGTCATTTGCTGATCCCTGATCTGCAAATTCATACTGAGCTGATCTTCCCTGGTATGGAACATATGGCTGGAGTTTCAGTGAGGAAGGTTATTGGTGAGTAACAAGGTAAAGTGTACTGAGAACTACTTGTCTTTCAACTCTGAGGTGTCAGGTGGTTACACTGATGCATAAAGTGGAAATGGCTGATAGGGATTCAAATCAAGTAATAATTTATAACTGCCAAATATATACCTTGGCACTTGCAGAGGTTAAGATGCCAGATCTCAGTTGTGTGAAACATACTCATGATGTTCTTAGTATATACTGCAGTTAGATCATCTGTGACAAGTCAATTGAAAAGAATTAAGCTGGAGTATAGAGTGTTATAGCAGCTGGGCTTGCATATAAAATGGTCATCTCATAGTGGACTGAGTCCCTCCTGTTCTGACAGACATATCCAGCTGATTGCAGTAGTAGGCCGAATGATAACCACAAAGCCCTACAACTGGAAGTTTTAGGATGTGTGAAATGACTGCTGGAAGGCATAGAGGATGGGGATTGTACTTCAAGCAATGGTCACAAAATTCCCATGCTAGCTGAGTGCCATTCCTAGCTTGAATTAGAATTTGCAGCTTACCCTCTGCACAGTAATAGTTAGCTTGAGCAGAGGTCAATCCAATGGTACAAACATCTTAATAGTATGTTCCTCAAAGATCTAGTCCACCCATTCCAGTTTGAATTAATTGTCAGTCTAGCCTTTAATTCACCATGCAAATGTTACTTGCTCTTTATCATGCATACCACCATGCAATCACAGTAGATGCTTACCCCCCGTGTAGATATTCTCGGGTTGTATTACTCTACAATTCGCGGCAATCCCGTCACCATCACCAACACGGTCAGTATTGTTAACCATCCCGTCAGGGATTCCTCCAGGTCGAACGGGACTGCACCAACACCGTCTGTCCCGTCCTTGCTCCAGACGGGCGGAATGTCGGGTGTGACCCACTGTCATTGTGCAGTTACTGTTTATCTTTAGGCAAGACCAAATTGAGCCCCATATTGTTATACAGGCTTTGGAAAGAATGAAATCCAGGATGCAGAGTGCGTAATCTTTGGAGGAACAGAGTCAGAAATAGTATTGACGGAGCAGATGCTCACAGATGTTGCATCATGGTCAGAATAGTAATTGAAATGAATTTCGTATAATGTTTGTTATGTGCGCTAAGACTTTTCGATTGACGGCTGTCCTTTCTGTCCCTCCCCGTCTGGGCTCCAAAAGACGGCACCTTTCCGTACTGGCTCATGATAGACAGGACGGTTGAAAACACTGATCACTATCACGATCACTATCATGATCCTCACCATCATCACCATCAGCCCAGGTGCGAATGCTTATGCATATGCCCAAAATCGACGGGAGACTGGTTGCACATTCCGCTGAGAAAACTGAGTTGGAGATCTGCTCTCTGCGAGATCCAATTATCTACCTTTCCCTCAGAATCTGAGGCTGCAATTGTCAATACCATGACCTTGAAGCATCGTGAGATCTTCCAATGGAGGCCGCGCTGAGGATATGGTATAGACTACCATATCAAATGATGTCATGATTTCGGCCAGTATACGGCTCCTGCCACCTGCCACCTGCCACATGCCATATGCCACATGCCACCCTCCTTCCACCAAATACTGCCCGCCAGATGACACCAGCCTCACCCCTCCTGGTCCCAGGGGTATGCAACTCAGCAAGTCACTCGACTGAGCATGCAGAAGCATCCATTGGAGCATATAGTCAAGTGAGATTGGAAGTGTCGTCCCTCTTGAGAGTATACTTGGGCGCGTAGAGCCGAGTAGGCTGAGAGTGTACCATTGAGTCCAATTGGGAGCGTACTTGAGAACAACTCAGGGGTGTACTTGGGAGTGTACTTGAGAACAACTCAGGGGTGTACTTGGGAGCGTCTCGAGATCTTTGTGGCCTTGGGATTTGGCCCGGTGGCTTATGGCCCCCATTGGCCTCGCCTGCCCCCACTAGCATCGCCTGCCCCCACCAGCCATGCTTGCCCCCATCGGCCTCGCCTGCCTCCACCGACCTCGCAAGCCAGTGTTGGCCTCGCCTGCCCCCATTGCGACAAGGGGGGCTCGGCACTGGTACTCACCACAGGGCTCCGGCATTGGCAGTCGGCATTGGGGTTTGCTTCTCACTCTCTTTCATATATAAGTCCATAGTTTTCCTGCTCATTGGATCGACAGACAATTTATCATCTTCTCGTGTCAACAGGTTATGAGCCCGGCACAGGGCTGAACTCAACGCCTACAATTAGTATTTGTTACTGCCTCTCCTCTGCCCCTGTTCCAGTGGATCGAGCCGACATTTATTAGTTTCTTGTTTATTGGTTCTCCTCTGCCTTCCTGCATTGGACTGAATCGTCGCCTAGTGGTAGTGCCTCTCTCGTTTTTCAACCTCCGTCTGTCTATTGTTTCTTAACCTTAGCCCTCTATATTGTCTCGCAATCCGGTTTCAACCTCTGCCATGTTGACCATGCCTACAAAACTCAACGAGTGCAACTATCGACAATGCGCCATAACAGCGAAAGCCTTACTGTATGCACAAGGCCTCTGGAAATACATATCGGGAGAAATGGGTGTTCCCAGGCCTCCCAATGTAACAATCAGCGGCGCCTGGACTACTCCCACCGCATGTGACCATCAAGATACCGATCACGACCTCCTGCCGGATTTGACTGACACATCCTACCTCAATCAATTCTACCACTTCCTCCATGACTGGAAACGCTGGCAGATGAACAACTATAATGCATACAGGCAACACACCGCACTGATGGAATCCACGCTCCAGATACGGTACCGAGATCTCACTGAGCTGAAACAACTTTGGGATAGGATTAAAGCCAACTTTGAGAAGGTCATCAAGCTTGATGGCCAATATGAGATGGCAAAGCTTACATCATATCAACTCAAGTCATATCCCTCATTCACCGAGTGGATCTCAGCTCAGGACCAGATAATCAAGGACCTTGCCATATGCAACATCATGATTAAAGACTCTTAGAGTAAATTCTACATCATGTCCAACCTCCTGAATACCGAAGAATGGTGAACCTTTGCATCCACACTCGAGCTCACTGAGCAGGCTGACACTGTGCCGAACATCATCACCCACCTCCTGTCCTTCGAAGCCAGCCTCCGGAGGGCCCACAGTCTTGCTCCAGATGCAACACTGTTTGTAACGAAGAAAGGTCGGGGACAATATTTGAAGGGTGAGCAGGGTAACAATAGCAAGGGCAATGATTAGAAGAGCCAGGTCATATGCCATCGATGTGGAGTACAGGGCCATATCAAGGCGAAGTGCAGGAGCAAGAATCAGTGGGCCTTGTATGAAAAATCTAAGAGTGATGCTAACCTGGCTTCGACCGCATAAACCTCCGATGTAGAGTCAGCGTTGTTCATCTTCACAGTCATACTTTCGGACTCTGTCTTGGTAATACATTCGGACCCAGTCTTGGACTCTGCATCAGACTCTGTGATTATGGTTAATATGGCATCCGCAAATCGATCTTCCGAATATTGGATTCTTGATATGAGTGCGACTAGTGTTAGCTGTAACGGCACGGCTGCACGTGACGTGCCAGGGCCGGGTAACGGCCATTCTATATTGTCGGCTTGCCACGAGCCTTAGATCTCTAGCGATAATCTTACCTTTACATCTACACGTCTACATATATAGTCACTCGAGTCCACGTGTGCAACCGTATCCATATACCGCCGGACGCTGGCGTATGCGTCCTTACACTATTATCGCTCTTTCAGTTGACGGATATGTTTCGCTCACGGGATTTGCAAGTTTACATCTATTCCGACGCGTCAACTACAAGTCAACAATCGACTAAATCTGAATGCGACAACTCAGAGACCTACTGATTACATGAGTGCTGAGTCTTAAGACATTCATCCTTAATCAGGTGAATTGTCAAGAGCAGAGACAATTTCGGAGATGCACTCTGCAGCGAGACGCGTTAGAGGCCTATAATGTCGACAATTGCTACCAGTGGAAAGACAACTACTACAGACAACCGACAACAGGAAATCGCATACGATCTATTGAACGAGCACAATTACATTCGACTGCAGTCAATTGAGCAGCACCAAGCGATGCAGAGATCGCGATTGACAAGAACGACTATATTACCCCTGAACGCGTACGACTGACGCGAACCCAACGAGAAGTCTACCTCTCACGATCAAAGAGCGCCTACGGAGTTCACCCAGAGGAGATGCCATCTGGTGAAGCTCACTTACGATGAGAATGAGGATATTGTGATCGGATACTAGATGTCCACCTACCATTTCAAGCGAATACCATTTCTGCAAATTCAGTCACCGGTACCTACGATGCTACGAACGCTGATGCTCGACTTGCAGACCTGCAAAGGCTACAACTATGCTGAGCTCGATGACTGTCAGAAGCACGGCGGATGCTGCACCCGACACCTAACACCGATTCCGAGGTACTACCAGTGGTGAACTATCAAGTGACCTGGAAACGAGCGAATTCCCAATTGATCCTGCGGTACTACGTTGACCGCCAGCCATTCTCTCTATCGAGATGGCAATCGGGTGTCCCAATGACTAGTATTGGGGGCCCACAAATACCGAGACTTCTGGATCTCGAGGCTATTCATACCACCTATTTTGGGGTGAGGCAATGTTATAGACCACCTGTGCACGGGTGAGGAAGATGCATGCAATCTAAATTTTGAGCTCTTACAAGTTCCAGCTCGGAACTAGTTGATAATAATCCGCAGCGGTTGGACGGCAATTGACTGCTGATCCTCTAGACCCTGCGAGGACTAAACTCACGATTGTCCAGTCGTCAACCGACTGGCATCGTCCTGGAGCGGGCATTAGCCACAACGTGTGGAGCTTGCGATTAGGAGTGCTAGAGCTGCGGTAGAGTGGAACCACGGAGGCGATACCTCAGAGAGTGGTAACCCTCGTAGGCTGGATGAGGGAGCAAGGAGCAGCGGCAGTAGTTGCGGCAGAAGAGCGTCCACATGGGAACCTTGAATGACTGCTACTGGCTCGCCGAGGCACGAAGGGAGTGACTGGACGGCGGGGCTTGGTCCATTCGTGGGCGAACCGCTAATGACAAGGCCTCCTGGATTTTACCCTTCATCACTTCCATCCACTGTTGATTCCTTAGCTAATGGAGATGATAGTGCAGAAGCAGTCGCACGAATTCGTGTGATCCGTATTTGAGAGATATCACGACTTAGAGACGGGCCTGAGGTACTATGGCCCCTGAGTGATCGAATGGCACAATCATCAACGGATATTGGCCCGGAAGCGAGTATTCTCATACCACGATATATCACTGAAGTTGAGCGGAAGCCGGTCTCAATCAACCAAGCTACGAAGATCTACAATGAACGCAACCCAATGGGAGCCGTATGAGTCCTATATGGTTATACAGAGGTTATGTGGATTCCTACCACTTCCCGAGATCACTTTTGTGCTATGATAATTACAACCGAATGCAGATATACAACGTATTAGCGTTATCGGTCTACCGAGTACTGTCCTGCGTACTATTCCAATATACTAATACGAGGCCGTACGAGGTTCGTTATCGGCAGAGCAACGACTTTCAAATGAGGGGGATGACCGTACCGGAATCGCAATCCATACCGCAAACAATTACCGTACCGGAAGTGCAGGAACGAAGCACCGTGACATGCATTCATCAATTGAGAAGGATACCAGCGGCAAATGCACCTGGAGACGAATCGACTGGTGGACTCAGAGAACGACGATATGTGCACCGAGTCATCAAGCATCTGGCAGGAAACAGGAACCCAACAGATGGACCCCCTAGACGACCTGATTACGAGATCGGATATGAAAGACCTACTGTACGACTTTTAGCAACTTTAGCAGCCGTTGAATCTTACGATCTCCTACCAGCTATCAAGCCAGCCCAGGCTACCGATTACACTGGCTACCGACGTGAACAAGAAAATCGTCAATATCCTAATGGTCAGTTACTCTGGCCTGACAGAACGGTAGAGCGGAGGGTGCAACGCTGCATAAGAATTGGAAAGTCGTCTCAGAGGCCCCGAACTATGAAGAGAGGATAAACTACTGAACGAGTGCGAATATGACTACCGAAGCAGCTTCCAATGCTGCAACAATGATCACTGATGGGCGGGCTGGACCTGCGGAGTTTTCACGAGGAATTGGGAGAGTTCGACTGCTAGTGCACTTGACAGTATGGTGAGTATGACCGGTTACCGGGATGCCTACAAGTTAAATATACCGATTCAATGGTCGATGGCGACGGCGATGGTGATGATGAGCAGCGAGCAGAAGCAGTTCCGAACAAGATGCCGAACGACTGCGATATGGCAACCGAATTGATCCCAAAGGAGATGGAAAATGACAACCGAGCGTACCGAACGGCATCACAAGAGATAGTCGAGATAACTACTAAGAGATGATCACCGAGATCTCACAGCGACGGATATCACTGCTGAAGGACTTCACATGGAGATCGAACGAGAGGATTACCGGGAGCCCAACCGGACAAAGCCACTGATGGAGATGTTTACCGAATGGCATACAGAAGGATCAAGAAACTATCGCCGAACGGCATGCCGAACGGAATGCCGAGCCACCTTACCAGAGTTCTACCAAATGACTACCGAGAAGCCAACGGATAATCTACCGAAGCTGCCTACCGAGATGGCCACAGAGAAGTCGACTAAGAACGCACCGAAGTCGAAGAAAAATAGTCTGCAGACGAAGCTAAAGCCGAACCGAATTATGTGTAGAATCACAGATTTCGATTACAATCCCGAATCACGATTATACTGCTACCAAGCTACGAAGGCAATCGACAATCGATATGATGAACTCGTCGACGGAGCAACGAATTTTCAAAATGGGAGAGATAGCCACGTCTATATAATAAAGTCCTACCGACAAGTTGAAAGCCTAGCGAGAGGCAGTCTACCGAGACACGCACCGACAAGTGAACCAAGAAGTCGACCGAGAAGTCTACTGAGAGTCGACCCAGATTCTACTGAAGCCGCCTATCCAGAGCGCAACCATGAAGTTGACCGGATGGTCACCGAAGCGGACTTCGAACGATGATTACCGAGTCAATGCCGCTTACCGATGACTACCGGCTGCAAGATATACTCTATAGAGCTTGCGGAAGCACAGCGCTAGCGCGCTTGAATTTGGTAAGTATAACCAGTTTAGAGAAGCTTACGTGTTAGATATCGACGAATAAGACGCGATTGACGTATATGATTGACGGCTACGACCGATGCCGGCAGAGGAAGCTCCCATTGATGGCGAATCATGAGCGGAAGCTCTACCACCCTGATGATTCCGACAATGACCTACGCCGAGATATACGGGCTACGGGTATGGATGGTCGGAGGAGTATGGGTTTGGAAGTGGAGACATGGAGGACGGGATCACTTTTGGATGTTTTCTTGTTTCTCTCTTCTCTTCTCTTCTTTGGATCTTGGCCCGGTACAAATGGCGTCGGCACGGGTTTTTACCACCTGCTACTGGAGGTGGAGTTTCCCCATGCGCCGGATCCGCCGAAAGGTCGCCATTGAGCTGTACTTATCGGTTGTGGGACTTATGGGTTCGTACGATTGCGTACGCAGGATGATTGTTTCATTCTTTGTTTCCCTTTCCTGCTTTTCTCTTATACTGGCTTTGGCAGCCCAGGAGGTCTGCGCCTAAAGAGAGGGATAATGTAACGGCACGGCTGCACGTGACGTGCCAGGGCCGGGTAACGGCCATTCTATATTGTCGGCTCGCCACGAGCCTTAGATCTCTAGCGATAATCTTACCTTTACATCTACATGTCTATATATATAGTCACTCGAGTCCACGTGTGCAACCGTATCCATATACCGCCGGACGCTGGCGTATGCGTCCTTACATTAGCAATGGTTCCGTTTTCGGACTGTTTGTACTATAGCTGTTGCATGAAAACCCGGCACCAGGTGGTTTAGTCCGGTTTTGTGCAAACCGGTTCCTTCAATTAAGTCCTTTCATATTCATCCGATACTTTTGTGTTTGGTAGATCCAATATGAAGCTTCAGATCGCGCATCTTTTGGCTGTCTCCGAGTTTTGATATCTTCAAAACTCAGCAAGCTGCTTTGAAATTATTGTCATTTTTGGCCGAAAAACGAGGTTTTTGGGCTGCCGCTTGATGAGATTTAATGATATTGAAAATCGGAGTCGGCCAAAAGATGCGCCGCGCTGAACTGCATATGTTACATACCAAACACAAAACTCTCTGATCAATATTTGTGGCCTTAAAGTGAAGGTTCGCTTAAAAAATTGTCGATTGTTGATGGGGTAAGGCCATTGCCATGCAGACCTATAAAGCCGGCCGGATCCCAAACTGGAACTGTTGCTAACACTAGGTGCGACAAATCACGTCCCCGGCAACCGTCACCTCTGGGAGACCTTCCACCCCATGGCAAAGGCGGAGCACCAGGTGAGGACGGCAAACAACAGCTTTGTTGATGCCGAAGGCTCCCGATCTATTACGTTTTACGTCGACAGGACTAATGCGAAGCCCGCGAAGGTCGTCCTCCAACATGTTCTTCAGGTGCCAGCCTCTGGTGCGAATAATCTCCCCAGTATCATCCAGTTAATGCGCAAGGGAGTTAACTTCTATTTCACACTCAATGTAGCCACGGCGAGCCTTGGATCAGGCCTTGTTGATGAAGAAACACTCATCAACGGTCTGTTCTTGCTCAACGCAACCTCAGCCTCAGTCTCAAAACCCTCAGTGGCAGTCAATGGTCCACAAAGCACTGGTCCAAATTCCAAGGCCTTCTGCGATGCTCCGATCTCCATTCCCAAGATCTCCAAGGTCTATTCCAACATTCGGCCTGCAGTTGATAATAATGATATCCTTGTTTGGCATGCTCGCCTTGGCCATCTCTCTTTGCCAGCTATCAAACGGCTCCCAAATACAGTCAAAGGTATCCAATTGCATTCCAGGAGCCCATCGACAAGTACTGGTGAAGCATGTATTATGGGCAAGATATTCCGGAAGCCTTTCCATCCCTCTGAGGATAAGGCATAGACTCGACCACTTGAGTTGATTCACTCCGATGTGATTAGGCCAATGCCGACTCAGAAGATGTGCGGCTACCAATATATGATTATGTTTACTGACAACCACTCAAGGTACACCGAGGTCGATATTATGAAAGCCAAATCTGAGGCTCCCGCGAAGTTCAAGGAGTATTTGGAGAAAGTGAAGAAGCAGCGCCCAAAATTTAAGGTGTGTCGAATTAGAGTTGATGGAGGAGGCGAGTATGCTAGTCATGAGAAGTTTCTTGAGTACTTGGCGGAGGAAGGCATCATTAGGGAAGTATCAGCCCGATACTCACAGCAGCAGAATGGCATTTCGGAGAGATGCAATTCCACAGTGCTGGATCTGGCGCGGTCTATGCTAAAGCATGCTGGGATGCTGAATATGCTCTGGGCCGAAGGTGTATCCACAGCAGTCAACATCAAGAATCAACTACGATCCCGAGCTCTGCCCAATTCGACGCCTTTTCAAAGCTGGACACAGAAGAAGTCCGATACCTCCCATGTTCGAACATTCCGCTTCCTAGCGTTTCCATGGATCAATGGCGACCTCAGGAAGAAGCTTGATAACCATGCATAGAAGTATGTGCTCCCCGGCTACTCGCAGACAGCGACATAGTACTGAGCTATCGACATCCGTTCGGGCCGAGTATTCATCGCAGAAGATGGGAGATTTAATGAGTCTACCGTATGTCACCAGGGACTAAAGACTAAGCCTGCAATGTTCACCTTCGAACCAGCCGAACAGAATAAGGATTGGGAAATCGAGGACGAGCCTCCCAAGCCGCGGAAATTTATGGTACAGCCTTCGAAAGCAGCTGCAATGCCTCGTGCTATCAATCCTGTTATCGACTCAGATGACGATCTCACACCGCCTGGAGAGACACCGCCTTCAGAGACACCGCCTGCAGAGATACTGCCTCCCAAGCCTAGAATCAGCGGAAGTACTGGAGCCAATCTCAGTATAACCATGATGATCGAGAAAGGCCCGAAAAATTCCGTGCAGCATTGAATTCAGAGGACGCTGAGCAATAGAAAGAAGCTATCACCAAGGAAGTGGGATCAATGGACAGTCATGAGGTTTTCACCTTCATTGAGAAAGTCACAGAAGGTGCTAATATGATTGAAAGCTGTTGGGTTATGGGAAGAAAGCTAATGACCAATGGGACAATTAACAAATGGTAAGTTCTACTTGTTGGCCGCAGCAATCTCCAAAAGCCTGGCAACTATAATGCCATTACGTCTCCTGTCATTGATTCGGCCAAGATTCGGCTTGCCTTTGGCCTTTCATGCCAAGCATGACCTTGAGATTGCCATCCTTGACATCCCAACTGCCTTCCTCGGGTGCCCTCTGCATGAGGACCTCTATATTAGCCTCCCTGAAGGCAAATAGCCCGATCCATATGGCCACCCCAAACCCCTCGGCAAGCTGAATAATACTTTGTACGTCATCAAGCATGCAAATCGGGAGTACAATGAAGATGTCTTTGACTTTATAGTTGAAGATCTCAATCTCCAAGCGTCAATTGAACCTCCCAGCCTCTTCTTTGGTGGCAATCTTGGCGAAGCAAATGACGTCTGAATCCTGGTCTACATCGACAATATCATGAGTATTGGGAAATCCTTACTTGTCGCCTCCATTGCATCTCGACTGTATGATCAATTCAAAGCCGCTGGCCAAGTCCCTGTGCCTGACACCTGCCAATACCTCGGCATGACAGTCACTCGAGATCGCAGCAAACGATCAATTGCAATCGACCAGATCGGCTACATCAACTGAGTACTAGACAGATTTGAGATGACCGACTGCCGGAAGTGCTCAACTCCGAAGGAGATCAGCTACACACTCTGTGACATTCAGGCTGAAGAGCAGCCCTTCAACTCTGGAACATAACAGAAAGCCATTGGTTCGATTCTTTATGCCGCTCTTGATACTCGCCCAGATATCACCTATGCCACAGCAGTCTTAGGCAGATATGCGGCCTGACTATCGGCTCTACACTGGGAAGCAGTGAAGCACCTACTGCGATATCTCAGAGGCACATCTGACTACAAATTCCCGATCTATGACCCAACCCTTGGGCATGAGTCAATCTTGTGCTACGCCGATGCAGTCTTTGGGGGAAAAGCAGTCACGAGCAAGTCCACTTTGGGAATAGTCCTCTACGCACTCGGAACCCTCGTCTTTTGGACGTCGAAGAAGAAGAGTTTTGTAGCCCAATCAACAATGCAAGCAGAGATGATTGCCACAGCGTACGGCAAAGTGCAGATCGACTAGCTCCATGATCTCACCTCTGAGATCGGAATTGCCAGCAACGATATCACCCAGCGTATTCTCAATGACAGCCTAAACTGCGTTACGACTCTCAACTCGGGCACCTTCCAATCTGACAGCTGGCACTTACGACCCTGGTACGACTCAATTCATGACGCTATTGCCAAAGGCAAGATTGAAATCAACCACGTGGCAGGAATGGAGATGCCGGCAGACGCTCTCACTAAGGCTCTCGGGGGAGTTAAACTCGGCAAATTTGTGGAAGACATTGGACTTGGATATGACCATGGGCAGGACTTTTGGATTTCCTTTGTGTCAGATTGTGGATTTGGATTTACACTGTATGCTTGGGTTTTTCTTTGGGTTTGGGATTTGGAACTCGGAGGAAGATCTCAGACTTTCGTTTGATTCTTTGGTTTTGCTTTATTTCGTCTGGAAAGCCTTGGGCCAAAGGGGGAGTGTTGACTAAGGATTTGGCCCGGTGGCTTACGGCCCCCATTGGCCTCGCCTGCCCCCACCAGCCTCGCTTGCCCCCATCAGCCTCGCCTGCCCCCACCAGCCTCGCTTGCCCCTGTCGGCCTCGCCTGCCCCCATGGTGACGAGGAGGGCTCGGCACTGGTACTTGGCATTGGGCTCCGGCTTTGGCAGTCGGCATTGGGTTTTCCTTCTCTCTCTCTTTCATATATATGCCCATAGTTTTCCATCCCTTTGGATCGACAGACAATTCATCATCTTCTCGTGTCAACAAGCTTACATGGGAGCGTAAGTCAAGCAGGCTAGGAGTGTGCCATCGAGAACAATTGGGAGCATACAGTCAAGCAGGCTAGGAGCGTGCAATCGAGCGCAATCCAGAGTGTACTTCAGAGCATACTTGGGAGCGTGCATGAAGTGCATCTAGCACCTTGCTTTCAAGTGTGTAGTATGCAGCGTGATGTATAGTATGCAGCGTGATATATAGTATCCAGTGTACAAAATCGCATGCGTATCATAGTAATCTAGTTAATGCGTAGGTCCATAGGATGTCACAGTGCCACATGTCAAATATGCTATGAATTACCATCCCAAAAACAGCTTCTCTATGAGTCACGCGTCGTGTAAGGTCATTTTTCCCGGTGCATATAGTATGATCTAGTCCAGTCACGGAGGATGTCCCTGCGCAGAGAGACCGGTGCATTCACGGAGTCTCACCCTCCGTGACTGGACTGGTTCATTCGCGGAGTGTAACCCTGTACCCCACCTCCGTGAGTGGACTGGTTCATTGGTGAAGCATACATTCAAAGTGCTAATTACATGCAACCAAAAATAAGAATTACTCTGTACACTATCCATCATCATGATCCCAACGATTAGATGTGCCCCTCATTGTTGTCGTCATGCAGCCGCCCGAAGAGTAAGTGTACACAGGCTTGCTTTCATGAATGGCGGAATTTGATAGGGAATTGTAGCTGCAAGGCGGTCCATATTTCTCGTATGATAGAAACCATGCAGAATACGATATTGCCACAGCATGGCATAGCGATTGCGATGATTACCATGCTTGACTTCAACCACTCTGCAGAAAATGCACTTGTTATCTGTTGAACATCTACCCTAGACTGGAATCTTTAGGCGTACAAGATCACCTCAGTACTCACAGGCGGCCCGGTCGACCCACCGGCATTATGCAAACAGCCACACCGGTCAGGCCTGGCATGACTCCTAGAAAAGCCAAGGTCCTCCAGGTATCCATTTTAGAAGCCAGTAGGCCTGGTGAAGCCGGGAGATCTCTGACGGCTCATAGTGACCTGAAGATTGAAGATATCTGGCGGCCATTGAAGATACCTGGCGGCTATCAAAGATATCTGGCAGCATGAGAGTATATGCAAATACCGCCAAATACTGAGGTTATTTATGGATATCTGGAGGATATCTATGAATGCCTGCAGGCTTTACTATCCTCACAGGTAAATAATATTGATATAAGATGCATGCTCACTCTGTTTGAAAGAATTTGCATTGAAGAAGCTAGTAATAACCATGCATTCACTGCAGTGGCAACTTCTATCCATATTTGGGTTTATCTGGCAGCACTGTAAGCCAGCCCAGCTTTGAAATCTAAAGCCTGACCGCCCGGCATCTGCAATGCCGATCGATATGGTGAATAAATGCCGCGCAGTGATATACGGGCCCAGCACCAGACTAAGATCACACCGTCCGGCCCGGTCAAGGTCATGCCGGGAACCGTGTGACCGCTTGGGAACACTGGATCACCCTTCTCAAATACTTCTACTTTATTGACTTTCTTATATCTCTTTTCCATGGATGTAGATCATGCGCATCATCGCAGATATACTTGGCTAGGCTTAAGATCATCACTTGCGCTGGGCTAAAGGTACATAGTTGCGCTATGCTGAACGCAATTCGCTGCGCTGATTGAATTCGGCTGGATATGGCCAGCTGAGTGCGCACATATGTGTGCAGAGCATTCCCCAAGTGTGTACACTCCGTGAATGGACCAGTCCACTCATCAAGGTGGGGTACAGGGGTACACTCCGCGAATGAACCAGTCCAGTCACGGAGGGTGGGACTCCGTGAATAGACCGGTCTCTCCGCGGAGGGACAGCCTCCGTGAATGGACTAGAACATATTATATCACACCCTTCATAATGCATCTTGACGATATCCCTTACTGAAATGATAACTGAATCCATTTTTGACCAATATTTATCACAGTTTTTGAGTAATAAGTAAATCCTATAGCTATTCCACAGACAGAGAGTATATATTTAACAGAATGTTGCAGCCTCCAGTGCTGAGAAAAACGGATACTGTCACTTTATCAATGAATATCAAAATGTAACAGTAGACCATGCTAATAAGTGACTGAAAGTGTTATCATGAGATTGAAGAGTCTAAAGTATATCGGATATAATTTGTGTGGATAAATATTGCGAATCGATTTCAGGGTATCGGTGTACCCCAGAATGATGTATTCTAACCCTTCATAGTGGGTAAAAAATTGCAAAATGGTACTGCTACAGCAATTAGTAGGTGAAGGTTGTTGCTGATGATTGGATCATATGGGTGGATAACCAGCGGCCACCGGAGTTCGTTAGCATGATCGGCGAAGTAGATCTAGAGAGGTAAGCATTATCACTATATCATATTGGAATGTGGTACTTTAGAATGACCCTATCTCCTTTGTTTGAAGCACCATGCGACCCACAGGCAGTACATATATCACCTACGAAGTTGTGATGTGCATGTACTGTAAGAATTGGCGAATGACGTTCTGCGGAATCGTCCTGGAACCCAGTCTCCGAATTAGGTCCATTCCGAGATGTGGAGCCCGCATAGACGGAATCCACGGAAAGGTTGTGTAACTCATCTGATGTCAGTGGTAACTTCGGCTATCACCGACACCACGACGCTGCAGACGTGGAAGCGAAATCATTGTTTTCCCCGCCAGATGTTAAGCGTGAGTGTGTACTGGCGATGTTGCGGTGGTGTTAACAACAAAGGTGGTAATATTAACCAATCAGCAAAAAAGGGTTTGATGGTGGAAGTAGACCGACGATGGTGATAGAGACATGTCAACGAAGTTTACCGCACACAGTACTCTACTAAAGTACCCTGTTACCAGATTACTTTACCGGGGTTCCCTACTGACGGATCCCGACCTGTCTGCTTTTGCCCTAAAGTTTCTATTCTTCAAACAAGAACTTAGTGTATATTTACGCCATTCTTAAAACAGAATAGTGTTAGAGTGATAGGAAAACTCAAGCCACTTATGCCCACCCAACACTATTAAGCGGATCAAGAGTGTGGAAAATACGGGTCATCGAGGTTGGAGCTGTGCTGGACCGATGTGAGAAGCTACCAAACACATGTTGAATCTCCGATCCTACCTCCGTTTTAGGTTTAGCAGCCCACACAGCACGTTTGGCCTGGTTGCCGGCCTGGTCGCTGGTCGGAAAACTATACACCTGACAATAATTACCTCCGATGAGGCCCTACGGTCACTCTACATGGACCCTAGCGATTCTAGCATTAGCCCGGGATGCACCAAGGCGAATAAAAGGTTCACCCAGTCCGAACGGCGGCGCTGCACCCCGACGACGCCAGTCCGGACGGACGGTTGGGATTCCTGCCAGCAGGTACCGCTGCAATACGAAGTCAGTGCAATGTGAATTCTAACTACAGCGTTTGTGCCCTGTTTCTTCAATCCAATACTGTTCCCAATTTGTACATTCGGTTATGATTCTCCAGTATGTTATCCTCAACGAGACGCTTCTATCAATACATCATCAGAGTAATTCGGTAATTTGAACGCTCTAAACTGGACATGCCTCAATGACTGACAGCGCTGCACCATCAGCCCGACCAGCCATTGCCCTCTTTGGACCTAACCCCAAGCTCGGAGTGTTGCATTTTCCATGCATTGTCGTCGTCATCCCACACCTGCACAGCAATGCCAGGTTGACTTGTAAATCCTCCAGCCAGGGCCAAAACTGCCCATGCAAAGCGAGAATACAAAAATGCTGGAGAAACTACACTGGCGAGCAGTGGTACTTTGCGGTTGTGATATAACGGGCCCAGGTCATCGCTGCGGCGCAAGAAATGGACGCAATAGACACCACCCTTCGGGACGAAGACGAAGTGCTGAGTGTCGAACGATTTGACAATATCGCTCCGAAGAGTGAGGAGGTTCGATATATCGGTTGATGGGTTGCTATTGCCGAAACATTCCTCCCGGCAGTATACAGACATACTGTTTTTGGTGTACTGAGTAATCGCTCCGTCAGGTTCGAGAAACCGAGAGGTGAAGAAGTTACACGTACCCAACGTTTATGATCTTCCGGAACAAGGTGCGCACTCTCAGTACTATCCTTAAAGCCAGATATCTTGCAGGCGCCATCGCGCATCTTCACAAATATAGACACCTCAGATTCGTCCGTAGATTCGTCGAATGCCAACACAAGTGAATCGCCGGGTACATCGGATTTCCACTGTTGCAGGTGGGCTCCATGATCGAAGCCGCCATGGTCGAAACCCCAGTCGCGGAATTTCGGACACACCGGATAATCAGGTGAAGGATCTTTATGCCACCCGCTGGGATAGAAGTAGTATCTCTGTCCAGTTAACAGCATGTCAGGACTTGGTAGGTTCCTGGAATCCTGTTTGGAGATTGTCGGATCGTCAGGATTGTGCTCACAGCCAGAAGATTTAGCAATGAACGTCCTAAACTCAGGCTGGGACATAAGTTTGCTGCAAAGCACACCCTCACGATTCCCGGAGATGATCATGCAGGCCGCAGCTGCTGTAGAGTAATGAAGGCCGTAAGCTTTGGTGCCGCGAGATTGATGGTTGGAATGAGCTAATGAGTCGAAGGCCGGAAGTCGCAGCATGATACGCTTCACGGGAGCAAGGTGTCGGTAGCCAGGGTGACATAGCTCCACGGTGTCGTTAGTGGGTAACTGAATACGGTCGGATAAGATATCGATGGGAGAGCGCAGATCAATGGGTGCCATGGTAGTCGTTGGTGGACTGTGATGCGGGCTAATGATGTAGAAGAGCGATGGAGGCGAGTGCGGAGTCAGGTTGAATCTATGCCACTCGACCCTGGTTCATGCCGGTAATACCTCGGTGCCATTCGGTGTCACCACCGAACACCCCGCCACCACCCAAACTAAAATGTATACTTAAAACAACCACCGAACTGCCCACAAGCTAGCGAGGGTCTGAGCGCATCAACAGTCCCTGTCAATCGCCGCTGCAATGTTCTGCCGTTATTTCAATCACAATCCAGCACTCGACATTTAATATTACATATTCAAAGGTAAGAGTAACAAAGCATAGCAATAAGTAGCACCATTTAAGTCTATTTCCTCATCTCTCTGTATCTAAGTCTACACACACGCACACGGCTCTCCCCTCCATACCGCAACAACTCGAACACCCGGAATCACTCGTTCATGTATGACCACCTATGTTGAAGTACTGATTGCTAGAGAAGTTTGTGTATTCTAAACTACAAGGGAACTTGTGTGAGCTTATATACGGCATTCAGAGTATGCCTTGTACGCATGCATGCGCGCTCAGCTGGCATCTCCCGCTAAGTCTGGATCGACCATCATCATCATGAGATCATGATTCCCATCAGCCCGCCGCTGCCCATAAGCCGCATGTATAGTGGAGGCGGTCCATATATGTAACAATTTATGTTACATTGGATGCTAGAGAGACTTGTTGATTGACTGATCTCTCGAGGCCAGAAGGCCCGTATACATACAGACTTTACTCCGATATCCATAACCACATCCGTGTCCTTACCATGTCCGTTTGCATATCCGTTTGCACTGATATGAGCTGCTCTCCTGAGACATATCCTCACATACCAACTGCATATCCAAGGACCTGAGGCTCACGATGCAGGTACACGTGCAACAACTGATGCTGCATTTTAGGGTGAATTTTGCATATCCGGTGGTGGCAAGTGACGGCGAAGCATCAAAGTTTTCTTGATGATTCTATGTATATAAATCGAGTCTTACTCTTTCTTTCCTTCTCTCTTCGCTGTATCATCTAATCTAAGCACAGAGTTCTCCCCTATGTACTATATCAACAGTGAAATCGAAGTCTATTGAATTATCTAAGGGAGAATCTATGCCTTTATATACAAGAGAGCGTGGAGCCCCGTAGAATTCCATGGAAGCCTATGGAATGCCAACACCAGGGCGGAGCAGTGACGAATGAAAATTGGTGTATGAGTCTACGTATATGTTCCGTCCGGTTGACGAACTCGCCAGTTCGCGAACTTTTTGCCCAATTCACAAACTGTTTGCCTCGTTCGCAAACTGGAGACAAGTTCGCGAACCGGCCATTTTTGCCGAACTCAACACATATTTCCAGTGAAATGCTTGTCTAAAAGAGCTCTCTGGGTCCTTCCCAAATCTTTTTATCGCTCACAGGCTCACTTTGAGTATTTGACTGAGGAAGAAAAAAAGTCTGCACACAAGAGCACTCTGAATGAACACTTCCAATGTGCCTGTCGAACTTTTTATCCTTTCCTCATCCTTCACTGTCACCTTTGCATTTTAAACTCTGTTTCCAAACTCTTCTTCTTGTGGTCTTGGACTCCCGTTGGTGCAGATTGCTATGATATAAGTGTGGAGCAGAGTACACAAGTAATCAGGCTGCAATGGTTATATTACAGATGCAGTTGTAGTTACAACTTCAATTTAATTCACCTTATACCTTAAGGAGTTCACCATATTGGCCATCCAGTTTGCAGACTGGCCACTTGTTCGCGAACCGGACTAAGTTCGCGAACTGGCATGGTTCGTCAACCGGACGGAACATATATGAGTCTACTCGGTGACTCAGTATCGGCGACTTCCGTCTAGGCCTTACAGTAACTTATTCGTGGTGGGGCCCCTACGCTGAAAGCAACAACAGCCAGCGCAGTTAGTTGTATTTCAATATTTTTCAGGGCAAAGTAGAGATTATTTTGTGATCCTGGGCGGATAATTGAACCTGTTTTGTAATCACTAGCATTTCGGTGCATGTTCTAGTACGCTCCAAACTGCTTCGGGCCCTCACTTAGAGTTAAAAACTACTTTTAGATGTATGACTAAACAAGCCTTGGCTGAACCGTTGCCTTCACTGGGAGGAAGAACAGTACAAGCACTCGAGGCATAAAGATAAGCCACTTAGCATTTGCCATAATTGTTGTTCAATCGACCAAAATATACTCCGAAACGAAAATACCTTATTTCAATTCTACCCCACGCAGGCAACATTGCCACAGTGTCAATTATACCTGGATAACGGTTGATAGTTCGACTCGACATTCCTCCGGTAGAGCGATATTCAGGCAACTTTCAACGTTCCGGGGTGCTCTTCACCCAGTACTCATAGGTTTAAGTCTAGAACCTGAACTTCTACCCTCTAATACTCGATCTGCCGCCCTTGATCAGAATCATCGTCATATTAGTCTCGCTATCTAACGTATCTTGATGCTCAGGACCGAGCACTCTTTTTCTTGCCTCCATGGCATATTCCCCTAACTCAATAGCCTCCGTCAGTTGCCCCTGAAGGCAGTATGTTATGGAGAGGTGGTCCATGCTGGTGAGAGTATCTGGATGCTCGTGGGCTAGAACTCGCTTTCTCCCTTCCAACACCTGCAACCCAAGCTCATAAGCTTCCTTTAATCGTCTCTGCGCCTTGTATGTAGATGCAAGGTTGTTCATGCTTGCCAGAATATCTGGATGCTCATAACGTAGAACTCGCTTTCTCCCATCCAGTGCCAGCACCTCCAGCACCTCAGCATCTTTAAACCGCCCTTAGCCCTTAAATATAAAGGCAAGGCTCATCATACTGGCCAGGGTATCTGGATGCTCATTGCCTAGAACTCGCTTTCTCCCTTCCAGCGCCTGCATGTCAAATCCTTCAGCCTCCTTCCATAGTCCCTGCGCAGTGTACGTCCATGCTAGTTTGCTAAAGCTTGTCAGAGTATCTGGGTGGTCGTGGGGTAAAAATCGCTTTCTCCATTTCAGAACCTCTAACTCCAAGTTTTCGGCTTCAATTAACCGGCCTTGGTTTGAGCATATGTCTGCATGGCATTCCTTGCACCGTATTGTTTCATAATGCTCATGGCCCAGTTTTCTCTTTCTTGCATTCAAAACATTCACAATCAAACTCCTCGGCATCTGTCCACCGCCCCGTATTCACATACACCGCTGCGAGGTTAAACATGCTGTTCAAGGTAGCTGGATGCTCTAGGCCAAGCACTCTCTTTGAGACAGTCATAATACGCCAAAATATATCTTTAGCATCGGTCCACATTCCCTGTCGAGATAAAAGACATGCCGCATGGTACATTGGTAGCGTGTTGGGGTAATGCTTAAGGTCTTGTGGCCTAAAGTGATCGTGGATGTTCTTCCAACATGCATGAAGATGAATAGGTATCCTCCTTTCGAAGGTGAAGTCTTCCGAAACCTGCGGTTCTTTAGAAACGGATTTGCTGATGAGCCTGAATGCATCCCATAATCTGTCTTCTAGTTGCGTATCATCTCGAGATTCTCTCAACCACAAGTGTATGGTTGAGGGTATTGTGAATGTATTGTTGGTAGGCTGGCGCTCGATCAGGGAATAGGAACTTATTGCACCAATCATCTGCTGGACTTCCGCATCTAATGCATTCAATGTTATCAATTGTATTGTAACTGAAAATTGGGCACCAGTTACTTACCATCAAGACTTAGCCCTCGCCGGATTAGTTCATTCGGGATATCCTCGTTATGCAGGAAGGCACACAGCCCTAGAATACGAGTTGACTCTTTGTGATCTCGCCCCAATTGCTCAAAAGAGATTTTGAATGTTGCACTCTCGATCATGGCACCCTGAGAGTTTACGGTTACTCCCTTAATTACTTGGGTCTTAATACTTCGCAATTTGTCGCTGTATGCGGACAACCGTTGTGTGAAAGACCCAACGGAGATTGCAATATAGGAACCCGCCAGTTTACTAGCAAGTATGCTACAGTCTAGCTGGTGGATGAGGACCAGAGCTTCGCTAAACTCTAACGTTGTGAGATAAATCAGCATGATAGCCACTCCAGGGGAAGTGCTACTTACCTGCTGGAGTAATGTTTTCGACAATCTGCTTTGCATTATATAAAAACATATCCATTGCTTTTCTTTCCGTCCCAACGAGTTTTGGAGAAATCAGAACAGGCCGCCTCACGTACAAATTCGTGACCTCGGGGGTACATCGTTTCAAATCGTCCGGTAGATGTTGCATGGTTACGTTAGAAGTAGTATTCTGGAATGACTTCTGCACCAAAGGCATGCCACCTTCCTCTAGATATGGCATCCGTTCATTATCTGTAGAGCCCGGCCTGGCTGAATATTCGGATGGGGCATTGGCCTCCATTTGAAGAGCCTTATCTCCGATGGAGAAGTCACTGTTGTGTTCGTGGAATGGTTCATATTCGGTAGAGCTTTGTACGGGTGTGGTTTCGGGTGTCAAAGACTGTGGTTGCGCCTGTTGGATATGCATCACATGCCTCTCCGAGGATGGTGAGCTGTTACGGATAGGCTTGACGGACGGGGTGACGAAGTGGTTGGAGTTCATATCATAATCAAGGGTTTGCATTAAGTTATCTCCCATGGTTTTCGGGATCACAACCGAAATAATGGCTGAACGGACCGGGTTAACATCAACCGGTGATGCTGGCGAAAAAACTGGCACTGTATTGCTTCCTGGGTCGGTCATTGACATTACCGCATCAATTAACGACGTACTAGGACAGGGCGAGTTAACACCAGGATCTGATAGCGCTGAAGGTGGTGTTCCATAGTCGACATCTGACGGCGTAGCTATAACCTTTTCAGTCAAATAGAATTTGTTCGAATTCGAACAACTTACATGCAGTAGGTGACAGGGTGTAAGCGGCTAATTCTGTTTCGAATCGCTTCCGCGCGCGATCTAGCTTGTGGTTGATTGGCTGGCCTTTGAACATGAAATATGTTTCCTTCCCTTCTGACCAACGTTGATCTTGCTTTTTTAATATGGGTAATGTTTTTTCTTTCGGAATATTTTTCTGAAATTTCCAAGCCGTGAATTTAGTTTTATATTGCACCGTGCTAGTTCCGAACAGACATACATAACATGTCAGTTAACTCAAGTAGGATGCAGCGCAAAGGGTTGTGGGGAAGCCTCTCAAACTCACGTTGCACGAAAGTGATATTCTTGCTCCATAATTGTTGCTACCTCTGAAAGTTTCAGGTTGCGGCCATTTGGCATAAACAGCCATGCCATGGTCTTCTTGTGAGTATCCCAAAGTTCGGAACTGATTCCATCTTGTGAGATTGGAGGGCGGGAAGGTGGTTCCATACCCCGGGTGCGAGTGTGTGGGTAATTCAATCAGTAAGTCGTTGAGTGTGGAGATAAAAAGGTTCAAATAATCAGACAGAACGAGATCGCTGTGGATTAAACAACTTTACGCTTGAAGGAACATTGCGTGTACGGCTGACGTCGCACTGGTTTTGTTCCTTAGGATGCGTCGGGAAGCAGCGGGGTGTAGCGCTTCCAGTGAGCGCAAAAGTTTCGCGCATGGAATATATGCAACCACATAGCGAATTTTAGATTATAGACAAGAAGAAAGCAATGATTCCAGCGTTCTACAGAGCAGGTTGCGAGCCCGAGCCAATAAGCTTACACAATATGCACACAACTTTTGCTAGCGCCGCCTTAACTGCTAGCTTCGCATGCGGCTCTGCGGATGGTTCAGGAAAATACCCATATTCGAAGCCCGCCTATGATCCCAGCTAGTAATTCGGCATATCCACGCCATGGACAATCCAAGTGTTCTACCTTCATATGGATTATGACTGTCTACCAAACCATATAACCTCACAGAATCCGCCGCTGAGCTATAACTAGCGCTGTCACAGAAATGAACAATATTGCAAGTGGTCGGGCGGTAGCAACTTGGGACTGCCGCCTCATCCACGGCTGTAGGTAAGCTACGGTGGGGTACAAACTTAATTCTCTCCAGTCTGACTCTCATGCGAACGACTGTGAGGATTATTTTAGTCTCAGATGGGAAAAATATGCTTGCGATAAGCTCGAGAGAGCTGGCAACTAAAATTTCACCCTTCCATATATCTTGACTATGTAATTGCAATTCATACAACCCTACACATAGTCCTAACCGCGCAATTCAAGTTGCGATACGGAATATTCTCCCGTTGCAATATTCTGTGGAGTGCAAAAGATGGTACACTCTACCGAGCAAATGTGCGACGGGCTTTGTTTAGCAGAATTTGGTGATGTAATTTTCCTGAGAACAGCTGCAAATTATTTGTAACGGACGAGATGGCACTTCTTTTTTGACTCTTATTCGAAGCGATGGGGCCATGATGTGGTTCAGATTAGATCAGATAGATTGGCTCTTGGCGCTTGGCATTGGTACTCCAGATTGGATGTGCTCGGATCAACAGATCCTAAGCATCACCAACAGGTCACACCAACAGGTTTCGGGCCGACACTCAAGTTATCGGTTTAGGTAACGAGACCCTCAATCCTCACTGGACGCTAAACAGCGGATTTTGCGGTGGGTAAAACGCAGATAACATCGTACGGGTAAGATATGATCATCAGCGATCATATCAAAATTAGATTTGGATAAGACTGAAATTAGACCCAATCAATACAATCTGTTAATGGCTAATGGAGCTTTATCACTTTATATCTAAGTAGATCTGGAGATACGATGGGACAAGTGTCGTGTGGAGTCAAGATTATTGCACTAGGATTTACTTAAGAGAGTTCTAATACTCACGTGCACTCAGCAATCACCCTCTCATAATAGAAAACTGCGAGCCGTTGATAAGCGGGTACAGCAAGACAACTCTCACCGACGGTAACTGTCTCCATCAGACTAAACATGCAACACCCTAATCAGTCCCCAACCTCGTCATCGGTAGAGAAAACATCACGGCGCGTTCACCTATATCTTTGATGAGATACTGGGTAACATTCCAGCGGGACATAAAATGCCGCTAATTAAAGACTCTAGGTGAAACGTGATTCCAATTTCGTCATCCAGGATGTGGATCCAGAGCTGGAAGTTCTTCGTCGTGAGCTCGATTAAGAACGATCTCAACCTAATGACCTCCGTGAGCGGTCCGACAATGCGGGATCTGTTTTCGACTGCCCTCAGAGTTTCGGGTGTCGCGTCGAACACAATGTTTATGATGCCCGACGATGTGAAAGGTGAGAGTTTACCTGATTCATTGCATAACCCGAACTGCATGATCTGATTACATCCAGAATCACTCGACTGATGTAGGGCAACTAGTGTTGAAATAGTGATGCTAGAGAAGCTTGATTGTATATTATCTAAGAGAGCCACAAGGCCATATATATATGAGAGTACAAATGTGAATGCGTGCGTACGCATCTATGTATAGACCCTTCAGGCCGACAGCAATCTCCGGTCATACGAGACTCACCTCCGGCCATACGAGACCCACCTACGGCCATAAGAGAGTTATCTCCGGCCATAAGATGGCAGAGACCTATCATGCAATAACTAGTGTTGAAGTATGGGGAGAACCGTGTGCGTGTATAGACTTAGATACAGAGAGAAGAGAGAAGGAGAGAGACGCGAGTTATATATGAGAAAGAAGTGTGCCCCTTACTACCAGCCCCGCTAGCAGTCAGCTCTATATATACATGCAACTAGTGTTGCAATAGTACCTAGGGGAGAACCATGTGCGTAGATTCTATAATACAGTAAGAAGAGAGATGGAGAAAGACTCGACATATATACAGAGAATCATCGAGGAAAACGTTAATGCTTCGCCACTCTGTGTCACTTGCCACCAGATATGCAACAACTAGTCTTAGAGCAAATCCCTCTAGTTCAGGCTAGGGGTACACTCACATGGATGATATATCTCCTCTGTCGTCTCCCACGTGAGATTCGCACGTCCTATCCGGTACGAAAATTAGACCGTAATATAGCATGCATGGGTGTGAGACGAGTCCGCTCATCCAGGTATCTGGGTTGGGTTTGCACAACCCAATGCTCAAGCTTTTCTCTATCGGCCGATGGCTCTCTTTGTTTCGGATGTGTGGGCGCTGATGAATATTGCCAGATTTTGAACATCCTCGATGCTGAGTTGTATAGAGTGGGAAAACACTTCGGAGGAGATTCATGGGGACGTTTGATGGAAGTACACGTTCCAGGAGGTGTAAGAGCGAATGCAGGTACAAAATAGACACTAAACTGTGTCCAGCAGCTCACCTACGGCTATTATCTACCACCAGTTATTAGTATAACCCTCATACCTAGTAGTGTGTAATTGCAGTGACGCTAAATATACTACCCAGTAGTACTCCATCCAGCTAAGCGCGCAGTAGCACTTATGAGTATAAAACTACCAGGTGACATGCAGCTTCAATTGTTACCTGGATTTCGTCGGCAGTCAAGTTGAGCTGCAGGAATACCGGTAAGCGTGGACCCTGAACATAAGCAGGATCATTAACTCGTTCCACTTTCTGTAGTTTTTTTATTCTGCAGCACGCGCGCTGGTAAGTACAGGTGGTAGGGTACAACATTCAGAGATACAGAAGCAATCGGCGATAACCGTAGTGACTACAGGGTTCTAACGGTTCGATGACCTGGCTTGGCACCGCTTCAGGTACTCCCTAGGGCGTCCCGGGCCGAATGTGAAATCCCTAGGGCCCGATCTGGGGGACTGTAGGGCCCAAGCAGATGTTACCTGAAACGAGTATGTATATTATTGCTGAAAAGCAGGGTATATATTACCGGTATGAGCTGCATTCGTAGGTAAGAGTTAATCCATGCTTTACATGTACCGGCTGCTAATAGTACTCTATGCGCAGGGTGAAATCCCATAATTTAACTAGCCGGGTATGATGTATCTGTTGCCTGATATTCATATATGCCCTAGCAGAAGTGAGGACTTTGCGGTAACTTTTGTTCTGCTTGACGTTGCCCCTGTCTAGAGTAATCTACCGATGTAGACAAAATAAGAACTAGTTAGCATCTAGGTATGCACAAGGAATCCCGCGCATTAACAGTATCCGGCGCCTAATACTTCGGTGTCCCAAGCAGCGGAGCCATGTCTTGTCGATATCTCGGTCACTGTCCTAGTACTCGTTCATTCTCGATAACCAATTACCGGAAGTCACTCGATCTGAACGAGGCACACGTTACTTAGATACAAAGATAGTTGATTGTATTCTGTAAGGAGAGCTCGTCTTAGCTCATGGGTATATCCATGTAAGAAGCTATGAACATCTATAGACAGCATTCACGCACACGGTAGGTCAGGGTATCTACATACATATCGTATATGCAACAGCACAAATTTTCAAGCCTTAGGATTACAATATCTAAAATCGGTATTTCCGGATGTCTCCTTTTTAGGACTGTTACTCATCCACCGGATCAAAATCAAGGCCCATTTCCTTAGCCGCAGGGAAATGTTCTTAGGATACCTGCTGCTAGGCTCAGAATTGAAATTATAGCATTAGATCAGACCAGAGCCAATAACCAATATTTATCCGGAATCCATTTAAATCCCCCAGTGGAATCGATCCTCCTCTCAAATTATGGAGACAAAACCCAGGAAACCTGTCCTTGCGAATCGGCGGAACCACAAGTAACGAATCCCTTCTAAGACTATCTATTAGCGGATACATCCAGCTAGTCCGTCCTAGCAATTATATTCAGTTGAATGAGTCATATGGTGGTTTCCCACTAAGGCATCCGCAGCCTGTCTGTGAATTGGAAACACGGCATTCAGAACGAATGTCTGAATCTCAAAATCATGTAAAGTATCCCCTGGATCGTCAGATTTAAGTACCGTAGCAGGACGATAATCTACTTTCTACATACAGTCTCATACATTAAACTCTACTTAGTAGTCTAATAAATAAGGCAGAAGGTACTTTCGTCGTTAACTAAAGCCAGCAATTCGTTTACTTTCATCATTCTGGTTTACCTCGACGATTGCTTACCATATGGGCCCCGCAGTTGGTCGATAATCAATTTTGATGATATGCGAGATATGACGGATGACGATCGTGCCATTTTTATTTTTTGTAGCCATATTGTATTCGGCCGCTTGCGGCCATAGCATACATCTTCCTAAACTATCCTCATCACTCCTAGACCCTAACAAAAGAAACAAGTAAATCCGTGACTCTTCATCCTCTACCCTCATCCCCGAGTTTCCCTAACTTTTCACCCCATAAAAATTTACCGAACTCTACTCCTCGCTCCTTTATCTGAGCTATCCGCCTTCTCCGCTCCAACTGTCCTATCCACATCTGTAACAGCCCAAATTCCATTATAGCGTGTGTGTTTTTCTCTTCATCATGCAATATTGAAACCGGAACTTGAATCCTCAATTCCCATCCCACCTGCTTTCCAACTCCCTTCCGATGATGTTCGTGTCATCTGTCAGTGCAATATTGTTTTAAAAGCGGTGATAATGTATGACCGAGTGATGGCACTAGAAATGAAACAAATTGCATCTCTACGACCATTCCCAAACATATGGGGATCCTGGTGCAACATAACTGGTCAATAGGAAATAATGGGATAACTCCGAAGTCCTCACTATAGCGCTCTTATTTAAGGGGTTAGTTCGACACGGAAAGTGAGGACAATGCAATGAATGCAACGACTGACGATATGACTGAGCACTCTTATTCAAAGTCTCTAGTTCCCCCACCTGATGCGAGCCCACCGCCCTCGATATGATGCGTAATGGATCTCTTTGTCACAGGTTTCTCCGAAAACAGTTTCTAGCGTTCACATTCTTCGCTATTCTGCTTTTTTGTCAATTATGTCGCTACTTTAACTCAGTTCGCGATTATTGGCCTGCATTCCGTCAGAATATCTCAAGCTAGGATGACATCTGACCACACCGGTAATAATATCGATTCAGGTTATAGTGGATCGTGCTGAACCTTAATCCTGTAATAATAACTGGCGTAATTTCAATGTTGTTTGGAGGACTTTGCCTTGATATATGAATATTTTAAAACAATAACCGGGAATGCAATAAAATGTCCGACTTGAATCGATTCAAAGATACATTTGAATGTAGTACCTTATACTTCGATAGGAGCGCTGAGCGTTATAAAATTAAGATCTTACATTCTCCTTAGACAAGCATCCAAACGCCAGGCAGACAGAAATGATAGTTCGATCGATTTTTATTCCAGATAACCCTCTTGACTGCAGGAAAACCCATTCTTTTGCCGATTATACCTAAATAATCCTCAGGTACAAAAAATTTTACAGGGTATCCATATCGGACTGAAAATAAAATTATTGGATCCACTCTACGACCAGATTCTGGCATATTGCTAGTGAGTAGACTTGGTAGTTAGGAGCTATGAACTATCTGTGATACATATGGAAACGGTAATTCTGCAGAATGTGTGCTGGAAAAGAATGCGCGATTTTGTAGCGAAGTGGAAGAGAAGAAGTTGAACCGGGGCAAGACAAAAACCGGAACTTATTGTGTGGCATAAAGTATTGTGGTGACAGATAATGTGGAGTGCAGCCTCAAAATGGCCGTTCACAAGCACAGACGGGGCTAGATTGACGATTTTTAGGTACAGTACCCAGGTTTGTTACAGGTCTGATACACGGTCCTGCTGCAGGGGCCGATGCCTCCTGTATATATCTAGATTCTCTCTCATCTCTTTCTCTGTACCATAGTCTATGCACGCGGTTCTCCCCATATCCTAACAAGGCTAACTGAATACAGATGAGTGATAATTGATGCAATTGGATCAATATTTGAGCTAAATGGTGATTAGCCCTTTTGCAAAACTCAGTTTGGAGGCTGTAACGAAGTCTAAAATGTAGAGATATCAGGCAGTGGGATTCGGGAGAGAGGCGGTGATGATGGAGGTGGTAAACCGCGGAGTATCAAAAATTGCACGGTATTATATGTATCTGATCACAAGACCACCCTTAATAACCTCCGGACTATATGTGCCGATGACAGATGTAACTGAGGGGATAAAGAGATGACCGTACCTTTTGCTGAAGGACAGACTTCAAAATAGGTGTAAATGATACGTACCCCAAGCTCTGGATACCTGTGACATCTGAATTTCGTCGTTGCAATAAAATGTCGGCGATGGGAGCCGCACGACGATTGAAAACTTGCAAAGCAACTGAGAATAGACTTCACCTCGGATTGCCCCACATTACGTGATATACTTGGCGATGTCACACAGGGTAAATAAACTTTAGTCAGTTCAACTACTCTCTGCATTGAGCCTTCTTTCCGCTGCAACGAGGACCCCGCTACTGTTCAGTGTGCACCTCATAACCCACTCTTGAACGTCAGTTATCATCCAACCGTGTGCCATTGTACTTGGGCAAAATGTCAAGTGAAGAGGGGTTTTGGTAAACATACGTTTCTCCCCACCTCAACACCCAAACACTAATGCTCCCAGCCACCGATTCATGAGCGCGCTCTCTCCGGAAATCTCGCGGCACGATATCCTGAAAGCATATACCATATGCGGGAAAGTCTACGATGCCCTCGACGATCTTTACTGCTGCGTAGCACTGTCAGGCCCCAGATTGGTACAGGCTTGCTTTCCAGGTCGCCAGTTTATCATCGAAAACCCGCCCCACTATAAACTGAAGACACAGTTCCACGATGTACGCAGGTACCTGGAACAACATGATTCGCCCGCTGCCAGCTCCGCTCGACACTATCTCAGACATGAGGCAGATGTCATGAAGCGGCTCGAGAGTGCAATGTCGATCGTCAGCCGCGAGCAATCCGGTATTGGGGGTTTGTACGATGAGGTCGGTTTCTTGTGCTTGATGCCACGTTGCATTGCATCTCCTACGCTGAGACCGGAAGGATATCGTATTCTGCAGAAATGGAGAAACCGGGAAAGCGTTAATGATTGCCATGAGTTAAAGGAGATTGTTGCGCAGGCTGAGATGGTTACTGACGAGGTATTGAGGTTTATCAAGGAATTACAGGATAGCGGGGCTAGCCTCGAGGATACCTCGAGTGAGGCGAGTGTGCTGCGCCGGCGGAGGACTTAGATTCTATCGTTGTGCGGGCTGGTGAACTTGAAACAGACTGCGAGCGCCCGCGATCGCGAGAGGATCCATATGTAGTTACAATCACAATAGACTGCATATCATGAAGTTTGTAAAGATTCGCATCGATATTCGATGCAGTCATAGTCATGTATTCTGTGCTGGAGTGATTGAAATGAGGAATGACTGGTTTGGACTCGCTTGTGCACACTTACTGTGTGCTTCCGTACTTCCGTACCTAGTGGTCATCTTGGTACTTACTTCAGCACTTGGATGCTTAACAGCTTGTATTGAAGCTTCTGTGTTGTACCTCCGACACCTTCCTCTAGCACTACAACAACGTTAGCATCAACCGCTTCACCGAAACATCAATGCCTAACGCTTTATTGCAACGTGCGGCTTGGATGCCGTCTCCCATGAAAGTTGATGGCGGATTGAGGAGAGACTTCGAAACTTCTATGGCGGCTTTTGGTCACTACCGACCGCTAAACGTTGCTTGGAAGCAAGCATTCGATGCGTTTCAATCATACAGGAGAACTGGTAGCATTAGTTCCTTGTAATCCAACCACTTAACAGGATTCACGAACGATGTCTGACGGAGTATATCAGTGAAGCTTGTCGAACCACTGCCCTGCACTTCTTACAGGAAGCGGAAAACCGTAAAGACTCTGACTATAAGTCTACTATTTGGTATGGGTTTTGTATCCCATATCTCCGCAAGCTGTACCATAGACAGTTACTAGCGTGCATAATCTTCGCTAGCTTGAGCGTCTCCCTTGTTTTCGCGACGCAGGAATCCTATCCTGGTGGAGTTGCAAAGCCGCGCTCAATTAAGTGTTTTACGGCATTCGCTGTGGCTTGTAAGCTAGCCACTCACATCGGCCTGTACTTTCTTGGAGACAACCCCGCGGAATTCGATAATCATTCCCAAAAGTGCATTGTTGGGATGGGTCTCCTCTCTGCAGCCTTTAAGATTGCGGAGTGTATAATGATCTGTCATGCTGTGGACGGAAGAATGCCTGCTGACTCTGCCGGAAAATACTGCGTTGTTGCCGCCGGTTTGGCAGAGGGATTGCTCACCATTGCCTCTGGAATGGCTCATAGAAGCACCGATGTCGTGGTTTTCGGTGGAATGGGGGATGTTTTTGAGGGCTTCGGCCATTATTCGTGTTGTGGATTTCTTACCTTGAAAGAAAAGCAAGTGCTCCTTCAGAGTTTGATAGTTAGTAAGTCTCCCTGACCTCAGTGACCAGGCCTGAAATACCACAAACCTGACATCGCGTTGTAGATCCCATCATCCACAGAAATGGTTTGCTCTTTACTTGGCTCTCGTTACCAAACGATTTTGCTAACGGCGCGGTCATAGGCCCTGCATATAGTGGGATCCAGAGGTAGAAAATTGATTGGATTTGAGAATGTGGCAGCCACACCCTAACAAGAGATGAGATGGATCAACTGAAACGTATTTGCTTTGTGATTTTAGGTAGTATCATTGGGGGTCACGATGTGTGATATTAACCTCACTGTTTAGCGTGTATTAGAAAACAACGGCCGGTATCATTATGTTGCTAGTGCCAGGAGAATTGCACTTATCCGCTATCGCAGGAGGGCTGGTGAAGTTAGTTTTCCGCTACATTGTCTCTTGTCATTACTAGCAGCATGTTCGGGGGTGAAGAAGTAGACTGAAAAATGAAAGCTTAGATGAGAGGACGTGTAGGAATCGAGGAAAACTGTAATGAAAGGATACTACACACCTTAAGTCTCTACTCTTCACCTCGGAAGACTGGTTGGTTCTGCGTCTGGAATCGAGTGTGGTGGGCACAGCAGAGCAGTGGATAAACGGTGTCTTTTGTCGAACTCAGTACGCTCCACCCGATCGAACCAGAGTTACGACCGGCCACCGAAGTGGGAGCATCATTGCAGTAACGGCAGTGACTTTCCTTTTTTCAGCAAAGAGTTGCGTCGTAGCTGAGTTGTTCTCCCGATAACTTATGGCCAATATCTCAACCTCCCTTTTCGGGACTCGTAGTGTCGGTATCATCAGGGCTCGTTCTATGTATAGTTGTTATGAATCGTCCATCGCTCGCCGTAGGGTACTGCTAACCCTAGGGTACAAAGTATTGGTGTGGCACAGTGTGAATTAGACCACAAAGGGGACTTTTGTGGTGTAAACTACACAACATGGGAGAATATTCCCATCTCAGGCTGACGTTGCACATAAAGGTTCCGCTGAAAAAAGCAAATATGGAACTTCGAAAGGGTGCAAAAGTTTTGTGCATGATACGATAATGGCATTGGCAATCCCTGCCAACTTCCGTGCCAATGAGCAAGTGGATCAGGTGCAACTATATGTACACAACTTTTGCTAGCGTCACTTCGACACTGGCTGCACTAATTGTTATCCAGAAATCAAACCCTCATCAGATATTGTTGTAATCTCAAGCCTCATAAGCGCGCATTATTTTCCGTGGAAATCTTGGTATGGCTGCGTCAGACAGGACCTTCCATACCCGCCAATCCCAACCTCAAAGTACACGCAGCGGACATGATAAAAGCTGTGCTGGTCGGGGTTGCTGCTTATTTAAAGCTATAATGTGCTCGAGTAGGTGGGGTTAATACTAAGTGAGTTCACAGCGGAGTACATAAAACACAGAAAGGTTGAAGCGACAATATTGGCTTAACGAGATTTCTGAAATCGGTAACATACCAAACGAAAAACATGGATTCTACTATCGTTGGTTCGAAAGGGGAGTCCACCGATAAGATAAGATGCGATTATCTATGACATGATAACAGGAAATCGATAGGAACAAGATGGAGATTATCGATATCTGACTACAGCAATGCGCATACAGCCTAAGTTGATTCGTTCATGTCTAGTTAAGCAGATCTGCGGATTCACATCAGCAGAGTCGTTCAGCATGCTCCATTGATTAGATCACCGAGTAGATTTAGCAAGGGTTTTGGCCTTCCGTCGAGCCCAGAACTCTTTGCTCATAAGCTTATAGTTGGCCGAGGTTTCGTAGGTTGGTGTTATCTGACGGATAAGTACGATGAGGTAGCGATAACAATGAATGCCAAGAAGATGGAGATTGTACCGATAAGACAAGATTAGATCAGAATTTAATCAGATCGCAGATAACTCTTTTCTCGTGCCTCAGCCGCAGAATGCAGGTAGTCTCTCAGCCGGCTATCCTTTTCGCTGGCATGTAGCAACGCCGTATAACAAACTAGAAGGCAGAGCATCATAATTTTGGAGGCGCTATAGACCCCACTTACGATTAAATGCGCCCTGACTACGGGTCACAGTTTACAAGAGCTCAACAAGCCTACTAAGTTATAGAAACAAGTATATAACAGGACTGGAATGCCCATTTCAGGCGGATTTTGTAAAATTTCTTACTAACAGGTGCGGGAGCGTTGCGGTAGCGGTGGAACCACATGCGCTATACCTGATCAGGGTATATGGAGCGGCATTCGGTAAGAAGTTAACTTGATTGTCAGCGAACTGAGTCGAACTCTTAAGCCGTACTCGTTTGAATTTCCGTTGCTAATTACCAAACCCGTACAGGGTATCGGGAATGATAGAATTGTACGGCACTTGTGACCTACTATGCGATGATTGCGGTGTGCTGGAGGTGATATTTGGGGGAAGTAGGAGTGACACTAACTAAGCCCCGGATCCGCTGTTCGTTCCAGCTGTCATATCCAAAGCTACCGCTAAAGAGATTCAATTCTATGTATGGAATATTGTGGCTCTGTACTCGGATATATATTGTCGCTGCCGGCATTGGCAACTTTTGCGCTCTGTCATTTGGCGCCACACAAGCCATCTAACCCTATAAACCTGGCTTTGAGTCTCTAATTGTATGAAGTTACTATACACCTCCTATTCACCTTTATCTAATAATCATCAACGTAACACATGTGGATTTGTGGCACTAAGCTATTGTGTCACTGCCGCAGTTAAGGCCTCCCATTTGTAACAGGAGTTTAGAAGACCATGTCTTAGAATTCAAAGATCCGTCCGTGTGCTTAGCATCGAGGTGTCTCGTAATGCGTCTGAGGCCATGAAGTGCTTGCAAATCTTTTAGATCCCACAGTGGATACTATCTGATAGTATCTGGCAGTCACTCAATTCCATTATCACAACCACTACTGTATACCGGTATACAGAATCGGGTTCGAGTGGCTCTAGGATGTACGAGTGATGGTCACGTACACCTCTAACAACACTATTTACCCGGCATGGCCGGCTAGATTGATCCTCTTATGAACGGTGCCAAGGATCGCAAACTGGACGCAACTATCAACCACTCCGACGCAACCGTGAACCACCTCGCGACAACTACTGCCTCTGTTCTCAACTTTGAGGGTGGTATGAATAACCCCGCGACCGCTACTACCTCTGACACGGCCGTGAACCTCCTCGGGGCAACTCCCGCTTCTGACCAAGTCGCGGACGTCCCATTTACCACCAACCCCGACTCAGGCCTTGACCTAGGTGCAACCATGGACTACTCCGCCATGACTACTACTTCCCATGCAATGGTCACCCCATCCACTACCGCCTCGGCCTCCGGACTTAACCTCGATGAAGTCATAGACCACACCGCTACTTTCAACATCTCTGACGCAACGACGAGCCACCACACGATCGTCGCCGCTTCTGCCCAACCTGGCGCTGCCATGACCCTCGCCACTGCCACTTCTGCTCCCGATCTCACACCCGAAGTCCCCTTGAATAACTACACTGCCATCTCGGCGTCTGTTCGCAATCTCCACCCAGTCATGACTCCCCCAGCTATAACCCCCGCCCTCAATCCCAATTCTGATGCCGCTACCGACAACCTTGCCGTTGCCTCCACCTCTGTGACCCCACACACCGAAACCGCTTGGGTTGCCATCAGCTTCGCAGATATCAATGTCTCTCTCCCTCAACCTGGAGAAGTTATTCGCATTCCGTACGAAATGGCTAACCTCGATTTCCCCTACGGCCCACGATCTATTATCGCATCGTCATTCGGCTCCCAAGCTTCGTACCCGGGTGGCCCCAGGCCACGCCACGCCCTTGTCAGTGACGTGGCTCGATATCCCCATAACAGCGTGCGGATCAGGTTCTACCCTATCGTTTCGTATTGCAGACGTTCCAGAGAATGGCAGGGGCCCTGGAAAGCGAGCGAGTGGATGGCAACCGCGAGCGAGGTCATACAACTTCACCATATCCCCATTCCTGCAATCGACTGGGATCCAGAGCCGCATCCTCTTCTTGGATTCCGACTTGCATTTAAAGCTGGCGATCAAGACTGGAAGAATAGTCGTCCAGCTTGGGTGGCGGCATATCAACATACTCTTTCCATGAACAAAGATGACGAAGCTTGATCCCTCCGCTCTGCATTTGTTCCTTCATCTGACCAGGTTATAGTGGTATCGACACGCCCCCACTCCAGTAACGCTGCTTGACGCCGAGCTGCTTGTTCGCCTCAGTTTCTACCTACAGGACCTCAAAGAAATTAACTATACCGCCAGTACTCAAGCGAATTATGCCGCACTGCCTTCGTACGACAATATCTGGAAAACCATCTTCACCAAGCCGACCGGGGGGTTCTACCCTGAGAGCCCGAGGTATGTCGATATAGAGGACGAAGTCTGGGGTAGTGAGGATGGCGATTTCTTCAGCGTTTGGCGGCACGCAGATGCACCGGAGGCGATGCAGAAGGAGGTGAAGCGGTTCGATGATGATTGTCTGGTGAGTAAGATCCTGGAGTGGGATAATTGTGGGGAGGAATATGAGCCACTCGAAGGCAGCGAGATTGTCAGCGACGGTTGCGACTCGGACATCGACAGAATGGAGTATGGTTCCAAGGTTGAACAGGTTGGCATTGGAAGCTCGGCGTCGGATAGAGGTGAGCTTTGCGAGGGGGTGGAAGAGCACTGATAATAGGCGTTTCTGGGCATGTGTTTTTGGTTACTACCGCTAAGCGCGGAGTGTTTCTTCCGGCTGTTTTATAGCGGTGCGTGCGGGTTGGGTTGTGTTTTGCATGTTTTTTTACATGCATGGGATTTGGCGTTTCTTGGTTAGATTAAGCAGTTATTACCAACCCACCAACCCAAACAGACTATGCAGAGAAACCAGGAACTTTATAGGAGATTTCAGCTTTCTTTTTCTCTACACTTCATTTATTGTTCAATTTTATTTGAAACATTGAACTTGTGGGCTTGGCTAGGAAATATGTGGAGCTACGTTGAAATCTGTTGGGTTTCACATCAAAGGTTGATGACCACTTGAACTTCGGATCCGCTGTTTGTTGTGCATTGACACCATCAAATCCTACTTCTCCAATCCACGAATTCAGCTTCGGATCCACTGTTCTCTTTAACTCTCGTGCATCCTATCATACTCAAACCACTGCTAACTGTACGGCTCCTGTTCACCTTAGATTTCGTTACAGAGAATTGTGACTATTCGACTACATTGTATCACTTACCATCCGGGGACTATGGGGATGAGCCGACATGACACAAATTCATAAGAAATTTGAATAGCAAATTCGAACTCAATTTCGGGATATTAGTGGCAAGTCTAGGATAGTGTGGACTCCAGCCGTTGGCCATTCCGACGTACAGAATTGGAGGTATAACTCTGCGAAAGGGCTCGTTTAGGTTCTGTGTCCTATACACTGACCAATGCATCGCCGACCTCTCGGACCCTTACGCTCAGGACGATATGCATGTCATTTGCGTAAAACTCGAGCAAACGAATTGCTAGTTAGCCAAACCAGTATATTTTCGGCGCAACAGCAACAATTGGCGTTGGAAAGTTCTATTATGCCACCAACACCGCGAACCCCGCACCGGCAATCCAGTTTTAAAAACGACATAACTCATTACTACGGCATGCCTTCCGAGTACTCCAAACAAAAACCCGTCACCGAGATCATGTCATGCCAGATGGCTGGTATAAAGGCTGCTGTTACGGGGATCATTGCTGCACATTTGTTTCCATATCACAAACAAATGTTTCCACCGACATTTGATCTGGAGTTTGACGACATTTGGAGCCCAAAGAACGGCTCTCATCTTTCGCACAGTGGAACGAGCCTACGACAACCATCAGATCTGATTGTTATCATAAACGCCACCGAAATGACTAACTGAGTGCTGAGAGTAGCCGACCCAAGCTTGTACAGGTTAGATATGTTCCAGGGGTTGACTAAAGCCGAAAGATGATGGTCGGGGATTCCCTGGGACCAGTTACTAACAAATTATGGAGCTGTGTTCATGACACTGTCGTCTTTACCGCTAGTCCTGGGGATCTGTCCCCATTCAAATGCGTCTTTGTAGTTCCAGGCTCTATCAGTTGTCTTCCGGGTAGTAAATTCTGGATGGTTTGGTAGCCGGAATATTGCATTTTCAGTAGAAAGGTTTTTATTCGGAGGATCCGGAAGAATGTCTAACCCAACAGCTATCCTGACTATTCGAAATGTCTCTGGGACCAGCACTTCCGTGGCCAGTCTCAGGAGTACTAGCGCTGGAGCTCCTCCCTTGGACTGGCCTTTACACACCTAGTAATAGATCTGATGTTGCTTGCAATCAGCAAGTCGGTGCTTTTACAAAGTATTACTTCATATATACTGTTCACATTACTCATTTTTATCGATTATAGCGCATTGAGCATACTTCAGGGGTTGAATCGGCGACCGGTGCTGGATGTTTTTTTTATGACGAGTATTTGTATTTACGAGTTGGATCCGTTGATTTGTAGGTGTTGTTTGTTGTGTTATCGTGGACTCTGAGTAGAGATAAGATTGCTAATGAGTCGTCTTATTGATCTACCCACATGCTTATTGTAACAATATGGATGCAAATATTAAATTAATAAAACGGCAATAGGTAAGGTCTCGTAGTTTGGTGGTAAGCGCACTGATATACTACATCCAAAAAGTGGGTTTTTTAACCGCGGTTGTAAGACTATTATCCTGATATTACTATTACTCAACCATCTGGGTACCATTTTGACGGTTGGTAGACGGTCAAAAACGCTTTTATAATAGTTGCATCCCTTCGCTGGTAGTGGGCCCACAAAAGGGCCCACTTTTGTGTGAGCTGCGCCTTGTCGCTTATAACAACACAGCCACCCACTTAAACCCCCCCTAGAATATCATGAATTCAAAGATAACTAGTAGAAGCTTCTATTTACAAATTCTTATGGCAGTGTGACAAGTTCTGTGGTGCTGAGTTGCATATAAATAGCAGTACTTTGGAGATTGTGAGAGTACCATCCTTCAGCCCAGCAGCAACCACCATCCAACATCCCATGTGCCACACCACAATACCCATGAGCGGAGAAGCCCTCAGACCTCAGAACCTTAATGTCAATTACTTACCCCCAGCACTTGTAATTTCCTCTCCACCATGCTCACCAAAAAATGTGAAAAAACAATGTGCCAAGTGTCGCATCATGGACAATCACTCTGGTCCAAAGCGCACCTCCTCCCAATTACTACCACTACCAACAGGGGTGCCGCATCCACCTAGCATTATACCTGATGTGACTTCACTCACTACTGAAGCTCCACCTGCAACGCTCAGCCTTGACATTAATTAATGCTGCTCTGATAATGCATATAATGTTACAGCCAGATGGATCACAGCTGGTCACCCGGCAAGCCGCTGCAATGCTGAGCAAGAAAACACTCCAAAAACCAATTCAATATTTGTAAGATCTTCCTAAGCTTCCCACATTCAACTTATTGAAATGAGTTGTTCCTCCTCCCAAAGCATGCATCTGGTTGCCTATCTCATTCTCCAAGCTGGGTGCCATTACTCCAAATCACTTCTTCAATCTCTTTCTTCCCATCTGCAGTATTGGGCAGCTTGTAACCAACACCAATTCAAATACTCAGCCGCAGCTTCTTGTGCCAGAAAAGGAACAGCAGCATTCCTGGCAGCCAGTAACTGCTCAGGATCTTTGCCTCTGGCTGGCAATCAAAACTTATTGGGCTTTCATTGGAGTTCCTCTTGATTGGTACTGGATGGACAATGGAGTTTGCCTTTCCAATGATGGATTACCACCAGCTGCCTAGCATGGCAAGACTTACTGTCAGGAGATCCGCCGCTTCTTTCATGTTTCTCCATACAATTCCTTAACTGAAACTCCTTAAGGCCTACAGGATTGGTAGTCAAAGGTGGATATTGTAGTGGAGAAGCAGCTGTTTTTCTTGCAGCATTACCGAGTACCTGGCATTTATGTTACAATTCATGAACCCATGATTGTTTTCACAGCCAAGTCACCTCACATTACAACGATGACAAAGAAGCCAAATAGTCAAGGATATAAATTTTTCTGCATGGCAGAGAAGGGCTATGTCTGCAAGTTCCAACCATCATTATATGCATTTGGAGTGGATCCTGTTGATGTAGAATCCCATCTGTTGAAGCTTATAGACACTGGAAAGATGGTTCACAAATTGATTAGACATGAATACCAGACGAATCGAATCCTCTTCTTCAATTTTGAGATTGATAACATCTTCACATCACAACTTCCGCTTCCAAAGCTTTGTCATATGAGGATAGTGCTGGGAACGCTTTCGGGTTACCCGGCTTCGGTCCGGATTGGAACTGGAACCGAGAACCAGGTCCGGGTTGGGAACCGCCAAGGAGCCTGAACCGCTCTCTCTTCGCGGGGTTCTTACCCGCACCGGACATTGAACCATGGGTTTTGGCCCGGTTGGAACTGGACTGCACTTCCAAAAATATGGTTCCTACACCGTTGGCTCTAATTAAGTATTTGATTTCTGATCGTATCATGACATGGTCAGGACGTTGATTCTGCAGTTTCATGCGCTCTTGAACCTCCCGCTGTCAGATTTGCGATCCAACCAATCTTCGTAGAATCGCTGTGAAATAAGACCATATTTCACCCGAATCACACAGGTTTTCTATCGCGACTCAATGAATATTGGTCATAATGCAAATCTGAAAGCGGGAGCTGAAAGAGCGCATAAAACTGCACAATTTAGCTACTGATTGTGCCATGATACGATCAGAACTCAGATACTTCATTGGAGCCAAACTTGTGATGTTAAAATGCCGGATGTTTGGTGGTAAACCTGGCCCAATTGCAATGGTCCGGGTTTTTGTGTCATAAGACCCATTGAAACGGATCAGTTCCAGGTCGGAACCGGACTAGGAACTGACCCGTGAATTTGGAACCGTTGCTAACACTAGATGGGGATTGGAGCATTTTTCACATGTATGCCGATGGTCCGAGGATTTCCCACTGAGCTAAAGGTTTTGAACATTGCCAAATTGAGATATGAATTTTAACATGGAGCTGTTAATGATGGGGTTGCAACCTTGCTATGGATGGACAGTTCTCCTGTTACCATGATGCCTACAATCGACCCTCTAAGTGGTTAGTATTCACAGGTAGTGGGAATGCGAAAGCATCCAGTCAACAAGAGTACCAATCCACCTGGGGCAAATTCCACATTTCCTGCTTGAGAATGCCAGCAAGAGCTTGATACACCAGTGATTATTGGTGCCTAAAACCAGCACGAGGTAGGTGTGGATGTAGCTACAGTTAGCAACTTGTCCGGGTAACCCACCGGCCCTCCAGGTTTGGCCCACTGAAGCGATGTGGTTTTAGTTTCATCTCCGCTGAACCAGTATATCGGCCACTTCGTGCCCGATAGAAGCAGGATGAATTCACAGTAAACCCCGGGATTTACCTGGTGCAGCGTGCTGGGTCGGTTCCAATTACCATTTCTGGTTATTGGAGTTTTCTACTGATGGTTGAATTCAGATATCCTACTGCCAATCGGAAAATGTTAACTTTGGTATGTTGTTCTCCTTTTCTAACATATTGGCCAGCTGTTTGATCAGAAATACTAGAGATACATTCTCTGACCCATCCTGTAAGTGACAGTCAATGGTTTACTAAAGGTTTTTGGTCTTGTATCATGCGGAATCTGAGTGGCAATTGCATTCACATGTACATAAGTGAGGTAAAAGCCAGATAGAAATCCAATGTAGATAGCGACATGCTTTCTGCCCCATTTTCAAAATGAATGTCAAAGGACCATCAACAATGTTTTACCTTGAATCATGGTCAAGCTGAATAGAGATAGGTTACAGAAGTTCGTTTAAGATAGATACACTGCCTATATAGCCAACACAAAAAGGGACAAGCTCCCTGCCAGATTCAGAACTTGAGTGTCAACCAACACCCCAAGATTTTTGGTCTTGCAAGTCTGCTGGTTGATCAGAGACATGGTCATTACACTGCCTACTGAGAGTATTGGCTGCATTAAAGGGCAATATCACTGGGGACCACCTTGCTACAATCATTTGAAATCACAGCCAACACAGCATCACCGATTTTTGAGCCTGTTACTCAGGTAAGTAAATAGTGACTTGGTCATGGTGTTACATAAGGACAGTACTGGCCGCCTTTATAATCGAACTGGAAAGCCATACACTCCCTGCCCAATCTTCAAAATGTACGTCAACAGACCATGAATCTTTTTGGTTCCTCTATGCCAGGTACTTAATTTGTGAATTAGTCGTTGTTTTATATAATCATTGTATTGGCACCCTTGCTAGGTAGCAAAACAAGCTAGATACTCCCTGCCTCATCCTGAGAATGATCGTCAACCAAACAACAATAACTTCTGGTCTTGAATATTGGTTAATCTAAGCTGCAAAAGATTACCGACAGCTATACACGTAGTGTTGGTAGCGTATTAATGCCATTAAGCAAGTGATCTTCTCATGACAGCCTCTTGGACAATCTCAAGTGAAGTCATTTTCAAGGCTGCAACAGAGTGATCCTGAGCATTTGAGCGTACAAAACCAGTCAAAAGTTTGTACAGAGACATTAATGGCCACATCACACATTGAATAAGCATGATGCAAGACACAAAATCTTTGACAATCCGTTAATGCTCATTTTGCCACAGGCGTATCTGCAATATGCAACTATTCACTTTGGCAGAGAATATCAGTAATGGTCTATTACCTGCTGTGCTATCCACTTAATGTATGTTCTACTTTATCACTACATTGTTCTTTAATGATGCATATAAACATTTGAATATAGTTTAAAGTGTCCGCTAATTCTTGATAATGTTACAACTCAAAACTTCCTCTACCTTCAATCAATCGTTGTGCTCACTATGAGGTCTGCTCAAAAGGCTGCCTTCGTCTCCCAAATGCATATTAGCTGGATTACCCCTCTGCACATAGTGTACAGACTGGTGGATTGTCCTTGAGCAGTTAGCAAGTCCAGAATAAAATCTGAATCGCGGTTGTGATCCTTGGCATATGCATCATTATTAAAAAATTTAGTGTTGGACAGTTGAGTATAGATATAGAAATATCCTGGTGGCGCAACTTGTATTTCAATGCTTTGACTTCTCTAACTGTCACCTGGTGGCACAGGTGGCATTCCAGGCTGCAGTGGCGCTGCGTGCGGTGAAGGTGCACCCCTGCCTTTGTGTATTCTGGGCGACTGAGGATTTTTTGTTTTGCCACTTAGGCAAGAAAGGCAGGTGTCCGTTCGATTTTCATATATCATTGCACGGTGTCTTTCTCTCGCCACTTTCTCCTTCTTATACCCCGGAAACGGAACTCCTTGTTTGTTGTTTTCATGGGCTTCAGAAGGAGGTAACTTGATTAGTTATTGTGTTTCCTCGATTGCGGTGCGCGAAAACTCTCCCTTTGCTATTTTGGCAATACCCAAGGCAAGGCGGATGTCAGAGTGGTCTAGCTGTACCAGATCTCTTGGCCCTACGATAGTAGCTGAGATGTTGAATACCTACCAGACATTAGATGATGTATCCAAAAGTGAGATTCAGCAATTAGCCCAACCACATATCCCGCCGTAGCATTCTCTACAGTGTTTAGAGGGTGAATGGTTCACACACAGCAATGTTTATCACGAAAGATGTCTGCGTAAACGATAGAACTTAACATCTCATGCTGGTCAATATTGCGAACAGTGCGGATAAATGACCTGGTCAACCCATCAGGTGTCCCATTCTGGGCTTAGATAGATCGGTCACTGAGCTCTTGATGTACCACAGCTGTAGAACATCTTGTTGATCGAAAGGCAACTACATCCAGTGCTAGCAACGGGTCCTGACTGTCACCTAGGGTCTGGGTCGGGTCAAATGCGAATTGATGCCAGATTGGTAGTCTGGATTGCCTTTTCACCCAAACAACCAATTCCGATATGGTTGAATGGTAATCTCCTAATTGGTTTGAATTGTGTGGGTTGGCTGTGGGTCACCAAGCAGGTCCATCCCAAGATTTATATAATGCTCTTGTTTTTGCACTTTGATAATAGTATATTTTCAAAATGCAGTATTCAGCAGCCAATGAGATGTTTTTGAATGTTTTGCAGTTTGTGATATCGATCATTTTGGAATCATTATTTTTCCATTAATTAATTGTATTTTAGCCTAGAAAGTTGTCATTAGTTCTTGTATGAGCTCATGTATCTGTGCAATGCCGTGATTCCCCAATCTGTGAGATCAAAAATTGTTGACCCTCCATAAATGCTCATTTTCATGTTGGGGTAATGCGTATCTCATGCAATGTGTCAGCTGAATTTTCTGGCAGGATATCTGATATGAATTATTGCCACAATGCGACACTTATATCAACCATGATGCACGAACAACAATTGGTAAAACACCATTGCCGCTCATTATGAGGATAAGGCAGAGTGTCTGTTTCTAGTGTTTTTGTCACCCATGGTGGCCAATGTCGCATTTATGGATGATTGCAACCAATCTCAAGGCAGTTCTAGCAAAAGGCAAGAATAAATTTCAGTGATGTTCCGTTGATGATAATTTTCGGAATGAGCCCGCCAGCATGCTGGTCGTATTTTTCCCTCTAATGGAGGCCAATATCTCGTTTATAGATACTCGCAACCAATTGCAAGTTAGATGTGTCAAGATCCATGACAAAAAATCACTGACAGTCAATGGATGTTCATTTTCATGATGAAGCTGTGAGCGGGATGTCCGCGGTTCTGACTCTAAATGCGGGCAATATCTCATTTATGGATATTTGCAATCTGTTGCAAGTTAGATTGCCCAAGATCCAAGACCAAAAATCATTGACACTGTGTTGACTTGCATTTTCAGGATGGTGATGAGAGCATGTTGTATCTGTTTTGGCCACTCAAGGTAGCTAATACATAATCTATGGAAGGCTGCAACTAATCGCCACTTTGGTACCACTTTGGTGACACCAGATGCAAAGCCAAACATCGTTGACACTCCTTTGTTGGTAATTTTCAGAATGGGGCAGTGACTGTACTATTAGCAATTGGACATAAAATGGCAGCCAATATGTTAGTTATGCAAAGCAGTGACCACATCGCATTTCAATTACAGTACCTCCAAGATGCGTCATACTTGATGCTCTGTTGACGCTCAACTGAATGTATTGTCCATTCAACATCTTCCGCCATCAATCATCGCATTGATAGTTATTTGGCATTATTGGTGGTGTTACTAACTGATAGAGACTCAGCCCTTTGGCAAAGCCAAGCCCAGTGATCTTTTTGCTCTGGTCGCTCTCATTCCATTAAAATCTGCACCCCCAGCAAAATGATTCACATTGCCTATCATACGCAGTGTATTAACCAATATTTGTGGGCAACTGCTGAATATTGTCCAATTCAATGTGCCAAAATTAAATTCTCAGTCAAACTATGTAATCAACCTGGTGCCAATTCATTGACTCCTGCAGTCCTACGGTTCCTTGATCCCCTTACTGCTTCTCATTGCCATTGTGCAGACATTCATCAGCATCAGTTCAGGCTGGTACCTTGATGGTCTTGTGGCCGAATGAATCTGTGACCATTTGGTGTAGTCCTCATCTCCCACTCCTGTTGGGTTTCTGAATGCCTGATGACATTGTCATGCTCTATCTCACATTGATTGTCAGCTTCCCAGTCGTCTTCACAGTCATTTGGATTATCCAAGTCCTAATTCTAGTCTAGTCAATATTTGGAGTCCGAAAAACTTTCAGTTCCACTATCCAGCACTCTTTTGCCAGCATCGCAGTCGATTCTTTTGAGTCGGCCGACATTGAATTCCTGAGTTCATCATCCAGAGAGTTTCGTCACAGACATTGCTGGTGGCATGGGCGATGTTTCCCACAATGTCAATACGACCACACCATCAACTTGACAGTTTGTCCGGGAGCCTTTGACAATCTCATCACTATCTGATATGTATTCTACAGAGGTCATTCATATGGTTTAAGGACGAGCATCTTTCTGTGCAACACATAGGTTCTGGCTGCCCTGCAACATCTCCAAACCATTGTGGAGGTTCCCCATTCTGTGCAATTTCTTTTCCTCTGACTCACAGTGCATTTCCAAGTCATCATCAGCATTTCGCGTATTCAATACTGGGTTATAGCTGACCACTCTCCTGTTATAGGCTCTGGCGAACAGTCTGACTACAACAATTTTGCGAAGGGTCCCGCCTGCGGGGTGTGACTGCCACCAGCCGACCATGTCTGCACCAAGGAATAAGATGGCCTTGAGTACAATATGATGTGGTATGTCAGACAATATGTCGCATGCCATCACGGAGATATCACCGCACTTTGAGAGTGTTTGCTGTTGCTGTAGCCACCAGTCTGTGATATCCGGTGTCCATCATATATGACTTATCCATGTAGTGTCTGAATCATAATCATTATGTATTGGATAAGTTTGCAACCAGTTGTGTGTTAATTTAGGTGGTGAATTCGAATAGTGCCTTGTTGCTGTCAGAACTAGTGATGGGCAGTCGCATCACCCACACATTGTTTTGGCCACATTTCTAGGTATTAAGTATTTTTCATCATCACTGGACAAATCAGATGCATTATATCATGATTGACCAGCTCTTGAAGCCATTGCAGAAGAGAAAGGATTGTTGGGGGGTATCCTTTCAGATTTGGTGACCGGCAAACATTGATGTTTGGCACAGTATGTATTCGCTATATACTTCTGAAATGTCTCGTAGTAATGGGTCCTGTATGATGTCATATCCCCAGGATCAATATCCATTCCCTTGTGCCACATCCGAAATTATCGCAACATTTTGCAAGAAGGAGGAATTTGTACTGAAATCATACTCACTCCAGTCGTGGAAATCACTGAGGGGTAATATTTGGACTTGATCTGGTGCGCAAACGTCCCAGTGAAGTCTAATTCTTTGTTCCATTCAATCCTGTTCTTGGTGACAGCTCGTATAATGCCATCCATAGGATCGATTATGTCACAGTAGGCAGTGAGAACTTGATGCAGAGTAATTGTATACCTCTCCCAATCCCCAGCATCCACCACCTGACTCGCCGCAATACATCCATGACGTACTTGACCATAGTCAATTCATCCTGTGTTGTACAGTGTGGCCGGTACTCACGAGATTTTGGATTATGGTACCACAAACGGATGAATTCTCATAAGTGGTAGGCCCGTTCAAGCAACTCCAGTGTCAAACCCCTCTACGATTTCAAATCCCTACCTTGTTGTGCTGCAATACGAACATTCGTTTTTTGACAGATAATGAACTTATTTTGATGTCCTGGTTACAGACTACTCAATGCGGCAAGAGTTCTGTATCTTTCAAAGATCAGTTTCAGGACTTTCAAAATATCTTGATATACATACTTTCTCAATCATCTTTGCTAAACCTGGCATCATAGTAGACACATTCTTGATTCTAGCATTGCCCGCATTTCGAAGTCATCGACTCTTCCCAATCTCAAGATTTTCATTTTCTCTGCATCACTGATTATGCTGATAGGCTTCCAAAGACTTTGTGCCGCCAAGTAGACCCCAAATGCTCATGAATGCACCTTCAGCAAGCTGAATGACGAGTGCCATGCATGGGAAATGGTTTATGAATGGAGACAAATCGATTCCCTAGGCGTGAAAGGTTGATTGTAATTCCAAAGTCATCAACTAATATGGGGAAGCATTATCAGATCTAATTTCAAGTTGTTGGCTGTCGGTAATCAGAAAATAATTAAACAATTCCTCCATATGTTTCACTGGCTATGCACCACGATGTTGACCCTTGACCGATCATCGTTAATGAGCATGTGAAAAAGGAAACACTTTGGCTCTCAATCTCATTGAAAATGAGTTGAACTTTATGCAGTGTGCAATTTTGTTCCATCTTGCACCCAATGACTGATGTTATGCCTAGTTTGTTTGTTGATGTCCATCCGTCTAAAGCCAAACTAACTTTATTTCTTGATGGCAATTGCTTCGTAATTGCATGCACTGTCAGTGTGCATTATCTCCAGCGAATGTTCATCAGAGTGCTGGCGGATGGTAGAAATAACAATCTTGGTAATGCATTGTAAGACCACCACAGCTCTAGTATGGATATCGTGTTGCATGGAATGTGATCCAAAACAAATCCTAACATGAGGTAGCAATTCCAGGTGTAATAGATAAATTCTGCAGTATGAAAGTCCTTCGCTGCCAGTTTTGAGTGCATTGTCTGTCAATTCAGTACATATCAATACAACCTAAATACAAATGTGAATTTCTTTTGCAATCTTCCAATTGGAATTCCACCACTTCCTTGAATCTTCAGTATGGTGAAAGCTGTTACATTGACAGTTGAAGTAGTCAATTCAGTAACTTCCAACTCAGTTACTTTGTTTAATTTGGCAATCTGCGCTTTTGCAATCTGCGCTTTTGCAAACAACTGATTCCCTCTTGACCTGGTACCATGTGGTGATGGATGTCAATGAACTGCATGACATACGATAGATATGGTGGCAGGGTTGCCTGTCGGGTCATTGCTGTAGTGATAATACAATCACATCGATGATGCATGTCTTGAACTATTCGAAGCAATATGATGCATCTGGTCTACAATCATAGAAGCCCACAAAGAAACAAATACACTTTCCAAAGTAAGGTCGTTCATATCACGAAACAAGATCCTTTCATTCCCGTATGACACCATAACCGCTAGCAACAAGGTATTTCAATATTATGAATCTGGCATCAGGGTAGAACGTTGAAAACTGGATAATTTGACTTGAATAGCTGTCAAGTGTAACATTACAGTGATGCAAAATACTGGTTCTGAAATATTCACTTCAGAGCTACAAGGAAGACAGCAAGTCAGACCTGGGAGACATGGCACGCATATTTGTGACGTTGAATATAAGGGCCATGCACTGATCACTGACAGCTATAAATTTTCATTATGGTCAATACAGTGCAGTTCGTTGCTGTGCAGCGTGCTGAGCCCCCACAAACAATGTTGACCCTGCATTTGCGTACATTCTCAGCATCCGGATCTAATAGTGTGGACCAAAATTGGTTCTGTACACAAGTATAATAGTTTGACAAAGGGTTAACGCCATTTCAATGTCCTGTGAGTATGCATGATGCAATACCAAAAATCGTTAACTCACCATAGAGGTTCATCTTCAGGACATGGTAGCGATATTGTACGCTTCAATTGTGCCCATGATGGATGCCAATCAAATGAATATGGGGTAACTTGGTTCCACAGCCTGGAGATTATCGAACAGGCAAGACCAAAAATCATTGAATCTCTGTTGACTTTCATTTGTAGGAAGTAGTCGCTACATCATCCACAGCATTCACGCGTATTACGGAGGCAAATACCATCATTCGGGTAAAACACCCTTGTAAAGGCATTTCATTATCCTGGATAGAAGACGCAAACATCATTGAAGCAGGGTTGACACTTATATTTAGCATGCGCACATCACATCTTTATTATCACTTTTCTATCTGCAGACGGCCGATAGGATGATCAAAGGTTAAAACCATTCAATAGCATTTCAATTGTCCAAGATCGAAGCCCAGAAATCATTGACACTCTGTTGATCCAGAATATTACGTTGTAGCAGCATTATCGTCAATTGGATTATTGCCAATACAGGTGGCACACACGCTGATTGTGGATAAATGCCGTTATATGGCAACCCAGCAATTACGCAAGAGGTAAACTCAGAAATGGTTTACGCTCAGTTGATGTGCATTTATATGACACGGCAAGGACCAGGTCGCTTGCCAGTTTACCTATGAAGGTGCCAAATCCTTCCTCTGTGAATAGATGACAGTATGCAGCCATTCAATCGTTGGATGGGTATTACTGTAAACCTTTGGTGCTCTGTTGATGCTCCCCACAGAGCTCACCATTGGAATATACTAACAGTCATTGGGTGGTCAATAATTTCAACAAAATGCATATAGTCGTTCTTGGTAGCCAATATACTTTTTGAAACCATTATGATGTGCATCCAAAAGCTTAGAGACCTGTTACTCGCTGGACCACCACTCAACACATCATCTGAATGATGAATGACATGGATCCAATGCAGTTCAGCCATGTCAGCTGGTAATGTATGACATAAATATCCACCCACTAGATTGAGATATATATAGCCCGACATTCTCACCATGCCGTATTCTGCTCATTCTCCTTGATGTCTATGTGGTACCGCAAGGAAGTGTCCATTTCTTGATCATGAGAAAGTGGTCTCAGTTGAGAGTTAGGTAGTTGGCTACATGGATTAATACATCCTCAGAGCTGTCATTTATTTGGGTTTAGGCTACATCTGATCACTCCATTCATCAGTCATATGACATCACTCAATTAAAGTTTGATAGTAAATTACATTTGAAATCCACGTAATAATAGATCTGTTTGCAGTGATGGGCAACCCAATATAACATTTGTTGGTAGTATATCAACTTGATTTGGAGTCTAAAACATTCGAATGGCCAATACGACTGTTGCAAACACACCATTGATTAATGAAGCCTCACCATCCGGTCACTGTGATCCAGACACTACTGACTTGTGACAATATAGGTACACAAAGTCCTTTGATCAGAGATAAATCGTCAAAAATAGTGATTTGGCTAACTTTTTCTGAGTGGACACAGGAGCCATCACCGTGGTGTTGTCCCATTCCGATTGGTATATGGTAATTAGCTAGGGATGTTCTTTGCATGTGAGACAGCTTAAGAGTTCACTTCCAGTGTGTTTGATTGTCTGGGGACAATATCAAGAGTTTGCACAAGGTTTCCATAAGTTGTCAGTGATGTTGTGGGTGCAGTCATGTCTGTGTGGGGCTTCACAACTGCTGGAACATTGAATTCAGCCCACCCGTACTCTATATCTCGCTCACAGCAGTTGTTGGGCTCGTGCCCACATCCCCATTACGTCAGATTGTCAACCCTTATGTCCTTCTGCTGAAAACACTTCATGCAATGTTGTACCATTTTGGAACTTGTGCCCATTGCCCAGCCAGCTCTGTCAACATCGCTCTGCTACTTCGACAGCACTGTATCATCTTGATCATGCTCGTCTTGCCCATCCTCAACATCATCAGAACATGTAAGATTGCTCAGACTGTCTCCGACAGCATTCAATGTCACCTCAGATATGGTGTGAGGCTTAGTGGTTCTTGTTGGCGAGTTTTGAAAATTTGTCACATCTTCCTGCTCATGCGAAATTTCTGTTTTATCATCTTGAACTCGTTATCTTGCCACTGCGGTATCTCTCTCCATATCATCCACAATCCATTTCTCTGGCTCTCTGTTGCGTTCACAGTGGGTTTCCCGTCTTTTCTCCACCAAGAGCTCCATTGAGATGGTCAAGTGCCCAATGCTGCAACTCTTGGACCCGCTGTGACAACTAGCTACGATTGCCATTACATCCTCGATGTTGATGTCATGGGGAATGTTTCCTCGATTTGCCGTATTTACACACTTGGAATGGAGAACTGGGATTTTCCACAGCATTGAGCAGTAAATCTTGTGTTGACCATGTAGCTGGGCGAGATGTAGGATGTTGCAAGTTATGGACCACATGGAGGCAGCTACGTCTTTTATATCAAGGTTGTTAGGTTTGAAGAATTTGAAAATAGCAAAAATACCATTTTGACAGAAACGTGATTGGGAAGTGTCATGCTAACTGTACATAATGCCTTGAAGGTTAGTGTGTCATTGTTGAAAGATCCCGGAGATGGCTTGAGGCACTCAGCAGATGTCCTTTCTGTCATACAATGTCCTTTTTATATCTATCACACATGAGATATCATTTGACGTTTATCATGATGTATCCCTCATGACAGACAAACAACATTATACGCACATACTGCATGTCGTGGGATTGTTGTAATCTATTGCAGCCATCCTCAGCTTTATTGAGCATGCTGTTGTTATTTATTCATACAGTATGCCCTCTAATGAGAGTATGACAGGACCTAACACCACCTCCGCCACCGGGCAAGCTGGCGGGATGGCACAGTTCCCCCCTTCTACCTTTTATCCCCACTGATATATGAAACTTGAGAGACAGAAACAAAGCAAACCTAAGCCAAACACAAGGAGAGAAAAGGAAAGGAACAACAGGGGCAGATGCAAACCTACATCACCGCCTCACCACACCTCGACGGTCCACATTGACTCCTTCTTCATACCATCGTTCATTTGGGCTGCAACTGTTGGACGTCGATAGCTGCCAGGATGTCCATCAGCGCTTGTTCACACTCCTCTCTGGATAACTGCTCAGAGAGCTGCACGTGTCTGCATCTGCCAGCTTTCCAGCTGGTCGCCTTTTCCACCGCCTTCAATAGTATCTGCTGCTGGTGTCTCCACCAGCTGTAGGGGCGGAAGATGTTTTCTTACGTCGGCGCTGCTGTTCTGCAACCGCTTTCGCACCAACAGCATTTGTCGTCCTCTTGGTGGCTGAACAGTTTTAGGCAGACTCTAGTGGGTGCATGCCCGCACATTAGCCTGTAGATCCTGGTAGCCTGACACTTCACGCTTGTCATTGGATCAGCTCCCTTGGTCCACATCTTCCCCTTCAGTGTGTAGCTGAATGGCTTGCTGCACTTGTCTATCAGCAAAAGGAAGATTAGTCACTGGGAGCCGCCCGGAGTGTGTGCGAAGAGGTGGAGTGTAAATGTGAAAGAGTCAATTTCAGGAGTGAATGAGACCCTAGGAGGACATTCTGGTCGGCCTTCAGAGTAACTGGGATCTCTGATGACTTGAATGGGTGCACAATTGGAGCGGTCCACAAACCTTTAGGAGTACCTGGGATCGTCGCCCAACCAACACGGGAATCCTAAACTAACTCTGAGAGTGGCCTGGGTTCATGTGGATGTTCATTGGCAAAGCTGCAGGTGTGATCTGAGGTTTGCTGGATTGACACAAGCAATAAGCATACCCTCCACGTATGATGCATACAGTATTGTGCATTATCAACTTCTAAATCATACTATAGTATGTGGCATCTCATTCAACATTGTATTGTTTGCATCATAAGATTAAGGTGAACCAAGGAAAATTAAAAGTGATTCAACAATGAAAGAAGATAAAACCGAAACCTTAACCCGATTCAGTGATTGGAATGCAATTGAATTGATTTTCAATGTGATCCACTAAAGCTTCTATCCCATCAGTGCCAAGAAACACGGAAACACACAATTCATCCACGATGTAAAGAAGGTAGAGGCTCTCCTTGTATTTCTGAACCATTCTGGACTGGGAAGTGGGCGAAATTGAATTCCAGTGTTGTTAATCTGGATTTGTGAGATCTAAATTGGTCCAATTGAGGTTCAGGAGGGATGAATGACAATGGGGTTTGAAAGGGAAATATGACCAATTTGGGTAACATGAGGTGGGCAGCCTGGAAAGGAGGAGGGCCTGATGTGGAGTTCAAGAAGGGCAAATGGAGGGGTGATCGTGATGGGTGAGCTCAGAATGACATTGAGGGGCGACACTCCAGGCCACGGAGTGCCACCGGGCATTGAGGAGCACAGATCCAGTTGAGGAGCCCATTCATTCTACATAGCGCTGACTGGGGCAAGAGTTACAGAGTCTGGAATCAAATAGATGCGCTCATATCCGAGGTCAAGGAGGGGATTCAATAGCCCCCAGAAGTATGCAGGAGCGCCGACAGAGATGGCAGTATGGAGCACTGAATGAAATCTCGAAGCCCCATTCGCGACTGAGGTGCGGCCATGGGCATTGTGCAGCACCCATTGCAGCAGAGGAGAACCACTGGGGGGGTATGAAGCAGCCCCACCATGCATAATTGTGATGAGTGCAATGGCTTCGGCAGTAATTCAATCTATCACCGTCGAAGGGCAAAATTTACCTTGATATTCATCTTCAGAACCATAACTGTAACCTTCCTTCCAGTGGCATACTCCATCAGCATAATGTATTTTAGTCACTGGAAGCCTCCAGGAGTGTCTGAGAGGATGTGGAGTGTAAACTTAGATGCATCAATTGCAGGAGAGTATCAGACACTAGGAGGGCATTCCTGCCAGCCCTCAGAGTAACTGGGAGAACCGGCAACCAGACTGGGAGCGCAGATAATGATCCTGGGAGCACATGGGTGCGCCGGGGACAAACTTTGGTGCGCTGGTGACTAGTGTTAGCAACGGGTCCAAATTCCCGGGTCGGTTCCGGGTCTGATTCCAACCCGGAACCGAACTGTTGCAACGGGTTTCCACACAAAACCCGCTCCTTAACAGTCAACATTTCTTGCTGCAATTAACAGTTTGAGTTCTGATTGTATCACAACATGATCAATACATAGATTGTGCCGTTTTAGTCGCTCTTTCACCTCCCGTTTTCAGATTTGCGATGCGACAAGTATTCATTGAGTCGCGATCGAAAACCCCCCAATTTCGCTTAAATTCAGCCATTATTTCACAACTAATCAACGAATATCAGTCGGATTACAAATTTGAATGCAGGAGGTGAAACAGTGGTTACAGCGGAACCATTTACATATTGACCATGTCATGATGCGATTAGAACTCAAATACTTAATTGGAGCCAAAGTTTTAGGAAGCGTAAAATGGAACCGTGGTCCGGTTCGAACCCGTCCCCGAATCCGGTGGGTACCCCTGTTTTCCGGATAACAACCCGGACAGGACCATCCGGTCCGGTTCCAAACCCGGACCGCAGCCGGGTTACCCGGAACCGTTGCTAACACTACTGGTGACATGTCTGGGTGTGACCGTGACATGTCGGAGAGCACCTCGAATTACAGTAGAGCAGTCTGGGAAAAACAACATCTTCTTCGGGAACGCTGCAGGTGTGCCTGGAAATTACAGCTACTGAATTCAGTTTGTATTATCAGCTATGTATCTACGTAACTATATACCTACCCATCAATACACAGTATATTTGGACTGGCTACCAGCGCTGCTTGTGCAATTCAAGGTGCGCCTGAAAATTCGCATCAAGTGAACTCAGAGATACACTAGGTGTCGGTTATTGTGTGACCTTAGAGATGGACTTGGAGGCCGTGTTCGAGCGAGTTTGGAGATGCACTGGGAGGCCATGATGGAGTGAACTCAGAGATGCACGTGGAGGCTGTAATCGAAAGATATTGGAGATGCACTTGGAGACTGTAACGCAGCGAGTTCGGAGATGCACTTGGAGGCTGTGATTGTGTAACTCAGAGATGTAGTTGGAGGCCGCGATCCAGTGAGGTTGGAGATGGACTTGGAGGGCATGATTGAGTGAACTCATAGATACACTTTGAGGCTGTGATCGAATGTGTTTCAAGATACATTTGGAGGTCGTGATCATGTGACGAAGAGATTTACTTGGAGACCGTGATTGAGCGAGGTTTGAGATGCACTTGGATGCTCTGATCAACCGAGATTGTAGTGCTTGGAGGAGGTCGATAGGAGGTGCGCTGGGTGCTGAGACTCTATCCATCAGTTAGTTAGTTAACTTGCAAACGTGGGAATGGTATGAGGTGACTTCTCCTTTGATCTCTCATGGAGAGCTGGCTGGCGGCAGTCGATCCGGTAGGGAGGCACGCTGGAAGCTGAAGCTACATTCACAGATTAACTTGTGATCGGGAGAATGAAGGAATGACAGCCAATGCTGGGTGTATGCTGTACTTGGTGCATGCTTTGCTCAGTGTTAACTTGTGATCATGGTATCGAGAGATAGAGAGAGGTCTTGATGCCTGCAGTTCCTGCATCTGAGTGGTGACCATATAGCCAAGAATTGTCGGTGTGTTGAAGAATCTTGCAGAATTTGGACGGAGGACACAGTTGGAACCTTGTCGAGTGGCAACAGTTGATGTTACATGGCTTCAAACTAACTTTTTTGCTGATTGTGAATAAATATGAATGTCCAAATACTGCCTACCAGTCGCAGGCACACTACATTTTGGCAGTACCTCCGATGTATTAGTATCCGGCATCATCGTTAGTTGTCGGCAAGGCAATGTCGTGTGGAGAACTTCTCTTTCCGACGTCTGAGCCTGCTGAATCATAATATGTCTGAAGTCAGTTTAAGTGAAGTGGCAGAATATGGAGTTACATAAGAGGGATTGAAGTTAGAGATAGAATGGTAAAGGTACAATGAAGATTCAGGGGTAATCTAATGGATTCCAGTTCTCATCAATATCAAGATTGTTAGCGAATGGGTCATAGATAGTCACTCACATTAGGATGTTGCGCAAACTATCTTGTAAACACTGTATTATTTACACACAAACATATTTTAACTCACAATGCTACAGTGTCGACTTAACATAAATATTGATGTTGAAACCACCGCATGAGAATCATATGAATGCGTCATGAGGCTTTATCTGACACCGGACAGACAAATAACGGCACACAGTTTTGGTCAATTGAGGTTCAGCGATGACTGAGTCAGCATGTAGGATAAAATCTCATGTAATCGCTGGGATTGCAGGCTCCCCATACTATGACAATTACTTCTACCCTCAGAAACTGCGTTTTCTTAACTCAGCTTTTGTCACAATATGTTCTTCATGCACTGTTGGGATTGAATGTTGGCGGTAATGCAATGTTGTCTGTTTATTATTTGACAGGAACTTCAGCTTTTGACGACATGTAGTGGGCGGGAGCAAGCCGGTCGCCAATTGAGCCGCTGAGCGGAGACTGGTATCCAGATTGAAGCTCTTCGATCACTTCTGATTAAAATTAGTTGACACAATATCTTTCAAGATTCAGTTTTTTGGCGGCCTAAACATACAATATACTAGAAATATGGTTAAGTCCGCATTAGAAGTGTTTTCAATTTACGCCTATTCAAGGAAGTATGGTATACAAGGTAGTGGCACTCCCCGGTCATCAGAAGAATTACTGAGCAGAGGCTGTCTTCTGAGGTTCCCTGTCGCATGCTGTACCACAATTGTGGAGCTGGAACGATGAAGATATTTTCGGATCAAGGAAATGTATATATCTGAACATACTTCCTGGTCATAATGCTGTTAAATGTGGAAATCTAATGGCCAAGGCAGTGCATCTATGGTAAGCATGTGGTGGTCACCTTCCTCCAACAGATAGGTTCACACAGAGCATGACATTTATGGCATGTAAGAGGCGGCCTTCACATGCGGGTTAAGGATAGATTGAGATATTCGTTTTGGCGAAGCGGAATGACCCACGCCTGTACCTAACGGTTTCGTGTCTGTAATATGACTCTCTGTGTGTGCTGGCAGGCACAGTTTGAATGCATTCAGGACCGAGGAAAATATGTTTTGAATGGAGCAAAATCAATCTTTCAGAGTGGTGGCTGGACGTGGGAGACTGTGTTAATAATGAGTGGTGATGGGTCAAAATTGGCCGTTGAATGGAATATGCATCCAGTGTCAGATCTGTAACCATCAACCTCGACAGGATAGTGCCTTTGAGGAATGCCTGAACTGCATTCCTCAGTGAGGAAATGCCCGGCTGGTGTCTTCCCATAAGGTTAGAATACACAAGCCGTGTCTCGGAACACGATACATCAACTCGATATCGCTTGGACAGGCTCTCTATCTCCGGATGATTAGATATACTCTGTGCCAGATCAGTACCAGCTGAGTCGAGACTTTGACAGCAATTCTGTTGTGCAATTGACTGAACATCTTCAAGTATAGTTGATTCATTGAATATCGTGAAATCTGTTGTGACTGTAGTATCCGGTGCTCCTCAAATAGACACTACTGGAATAATTTCAATTGGACTTGCAGGTTCAGGCGCACCTCAAACATGGATCTTGTTCGCCGATATTCTTATCACAATGCTACAAGGACAATATTGAATGAAGAGGCGCAGCCTCAACAGATTCTTACAAGAGAATACACTACACTGTGGGATTTCACTTAGTGCACCATCAAATTGGCGCAGCTGATTTTCATCACAGATTGGATTATCCAATTCAAGCAATGATTCAGTGTACCAGACGTGTCTTTCCATTGATAGCATCTCATATTCATCACAATGATCATCTGAGATAAAATGGAATCGATCTCGAACCAATTCCCCCCGATTCCTCAATTGCTCCTAATTTTCTATACCCTTTGGCTGTATTGTATCAGTAGTTGATATTGTGATGTTTGAATCTTTAAAGAAATTGGCCTTGAGTTCACTGCCCAGCTCATGATCATGAATCCTCATTATCTGACGGCACACTGTCTCCTCGCTCTATATGTCACTTCATATTGTCCTGATAACACTCCAAAATCAGGAATATCACTGTCATTGTGATGTTTGGTCAGTTCATCAGATCATGCAGGACTCTCATTTGAGCCACTCCAGAGAGCTGGTGGAGCTCACTCGCTCTGGTATCATTACCATTGGGTCCTGTGTCCAATTGTCATATTTGTGAAACTCTGTTTTGGCCCAGTCAGACAATCCATGCAAATGCCTGCTGCTGATCATTCAACCCCCAGAAATTCTGTGTAATTACCGCATGGTTTGCTTCTATGAGATTTAGGCCTGTCCAGCTACTTTGAGTGTAGTTACAAATAGAGAGGGATTTGGCGAATGTTCGATTTGGAGCTGCATTTCTGTGCTCTCATTGTTGCCCATCTCTGCATACATGTAGAAAATATTCAGATGATCCACAAAAAACTCTTGTGAGGCACCACTTCAAATGTCGAAATTGGCCAGGAAGATGACAACATAGCACCACCTTTTAAAGAGGAGGTGCACTAGGCAAGGGAGATTGATTACTTTTGAGTTCGTGCAGACGGGCCTTGCCTGATTCCTCGTCTTCGTCAGGTTTGGAATAGTCCGCATGATCCTGAACAAGCGTTGCCCGAATTGTGTCTTAGAGCGACAGGAAAATCAGAGAATCATCGCAACTATCCAGTGGCCACTCATTGTAGCATTTTCCTAAACCTAAATTCTGATCCTCGGTGTCTCCCAATTTAAATGAGAAACATGCCTGACGCCATGTATGTACCCTCCATGCTCCTGCAGCATCCAGTGAAGTGTATCCTGCCCACAAGGGTCTGGCGTTTAGCTTTCTCGCCCTCAGTCCATTTGATATCCACAAGGTGTGCATCCTCCATCAGTATCCAGACCAGTGGTTTCCCTTTCACCAGGTTCAATTCTGAACACCTGCTTATCGTCCAGGGCTTTAAATTTGGGATCATCCGGTGTTCCGCATCCGGTGGAGCATCCTGTTGTTCAGTCTGGACATGATGTATCTAACTCTTCCCAGCAGAATCTAGTGTGTCCACTGCGCGCCTATCCAACCCAGTACTAACCACGGAATTTTCAGGCTCACCTGAAACCAGTCACATCGCCTGATAACACCAGTCATAGAGTAAACTGAATCCCGGTGTTGCATTGACTTCAATTTTGCATCCAATTCTTGCATTCAGCGGAGTCTGCCAGCCCACACTATTTTTTTTCTTGAACTGATGAGACTCATCAAAAATCCCAAAACTCTACGTAAAGTCTGAGATCCAGCCATTGCTTGGAGGTTTCGCTCTGGATGTCAATGTATCAGATGACACAAGTTGTTTAATCCATCAGTTTTCTGGCTCATTAACACCACTGTTCAGATTCCCATGAGTGTGATTCTTAGTGTCTGTGTGCAACAAGATGATCAGTTTGGAATCGGTTCAATGTATCACCTTGTCGATGACTGTTATTGGTAAGTTCTGCCATTCCTGGCAATTTGAACACCATGATTGGTTCACGGGCCGAAATGAGTGCCGGATGCTGGTGAAGTGGTATTGCATGTATCTCCAACAAGCGGTGGGGCACCGGATTCAATCTCTGCAGTGGATACCACACCCGTTCTTCACCGACAATGCCAGTCAAGTAGTTGTGCGCCACCATCACCCAGTCTTCAAGGGTACTTCCCCAGACATTGGGCAGTGGCAACCTCATTACAACTTTCTCAGTGACCAATGTGCAAAGTATTGCCGCTGCCACAGGGGTGAAAGTGTGTCCATGACCCTATAAGGGCGCATATGGCCGTGTCCGGCTGTGTAGGGATACGGCTGATATTCTGGTATATGGTTCCACATGGCGCACTAGTGAGATCAAGTGGAGAAGTAAGTAGTAAGATTTTCGGTAAACATCTAAGTGGCGTGGCGATCACTATGTGAGTGCGGTTACCCGGCGCTAGACATATCACGTGCCGCGCAGTTACAGTATTCCCTCTTTTTACAGCAGAACTCCCGGGCAGCCAACCCCGAACATACAACCTAATTGAAAACGAAACGCCCGCATACGTACTCGTACCATCACAAAGTCTCACACCTGATCTGGTACCATTCGGTAGTCATTCGGGGGATCCAGCGCACGGGGAAACTACACGTGTAGTCATAGGTGGTAAAAACCTGTGCCGACGCCATTTGTACCAGGCCGAGATCAAAAAGAATGGAAGGGTATATGAACAAAAGACATCCCAAGACCTCCTATTCTCCATCATATTGCTGCCGTAGCTTGTGAGGATGATCTCGGTCAAAGTCGTCGATCAACTTCTGGGCATTCTCGATGTTTGGGAACAGTTACCAACTCGTACATATATAATTGTAACCAGCCCACTGAACGAGGTAATGAAGCTTCGGGTAGCGCCGCTTGGGGTCTAGGATCCGGTAGACTTCCCACTCCTCCTTGCGATGGTTGACTCTGATTGGGTTTCGCTCCGATGATGGCTGCGCTGTGACTGTAGAAGTGTGCCAATCGAGTTGCAATACATGAAAAATGTTGTGATTCTGGATTGTTTTTGCCAAGTCTAATTGGTAAGCATTCTGATTGATGATCTTACTTAGCGTGTACGGTCCAGTGCGCTTGTAATCGAGCTTCTTTGATGGTCTGTTCGTTTTGAAATTCCGAGTCGAAAGCTACACTTTCTCTCAAAGCTCGAGAGTCATTTCTTTCCCGGCAGCGTACATGGATTGCCGCGTATGAGCCTCAAACAAGTTCACTTTGAGGAGCCGGTGAGTCTCTTCCTGGTCTGCAGCCATTGCATTGGCCAGTATTTCTGTCCTCAAGGTGGACGGGACCTTTGGAGGTTTCAATTGCATTGATAGGTGCTAGTGGTAGTTGGCCCAAAACGGCGTCATGCACCTTGTGGGGTGGATAGAGTCATTGATTGCGAACTCGGCCAGCGGTAAGAGGTCGACCCAATTGTCCTGCTCCTAATTGCAGACGGCCCGTAAGTACTAATCCGTGGTCCGGTTCTGCCGTTCCGTTTGGCCATTGAGCTGTGGGTGGAAGGCAGTGGAGAGTCGGTGATTGATGCGCATATGAGAGCAGACTCGGTTCCAGAATTGACTTCTTAACTCTTTCCCGCGATCAGTCACGATATAGTCTGGAACGCCACGTTTGCAGATCATGTGTTCTAAAAACAACCGTGCAAAATGCGGGGAGTCGTTATCTTTTCGGCGGTGGAGGTAGGTCACTATCTTTGTCAATAGGTCGACTATTGCCAACATCCCTGTGTACTTGGAAGTGGTTGACTTCGGAAGGTCAGTAACAAAGTCCATCGTGACTCCCTCCCATGGACGAGAAGGTGGTTGTACCGGCATGTTGAGTCCATGGCGGGCGTGGCGTGGGGCATTGCTCTGGTGGCATAACTCGCAGCCGGAGACTTATTTTCATACCGTAGCTTTCATCGCAGGCCAATAGAAGTCTCTAGATACCAATTTAGCAGTTTTAAGAGCTCCAAAGTGGCCGTATTCAGGCTTCTCTTGGAGAAGAGTTATCACTTGGCTGCGGAGTGTGTCATCCGCCAGTACGTATATCCTCCCTTCGTAGGTCAGAGCACCTGCGGTGACTTTTCATTCTTTGCTCGTGTCCGCAGCCTGTCTCGGCAGATCAGGGAGTCTGACCATTGGAATACCGACGATCGTGTAGTGCACGTCGGCGGTCAACGAGTCGGAGGCCTGGGCTGCCTTGATTGGTGGTAGAAGGTCATCGTACGGTTCCAGAGTGGCTGCCAGCATTGCCAATTGTTGTGCAATGGGTCTCTCGTATCGAATCTCGTAGTCAGGTCTTCTTGACAGTCCATCTTCCGGGTTCTTCTTGCCCTCCAGATGTTCAATAACACAGTCATAGGAGGACAGTATCTCTGCCCATCTAGCCTGCCTTCGGGAAAACACTTTGGAGGTTTGGAAATACTTGAGGTTCTTGTGATCGCACTGCACAAGGATCTTATGATTTGCTCCTTCAAGGTAGTGTCGCCATTGTTTGATTGTCGCCACAATCACTAGGAGCTCCTGATTGTACGTGTCATAGTTGTCTTTGGCAGCACAGCATTTTCGGGAGTAGAAGTTGACTGGTTGGAGGATCCCGAATGCGTCGAACGGCTGGAGAATGCAGGCGATTAAGAAGCCGCTGGCATCGGTCTGCAGAATGATCAGCTTTTGCGGGTCAAAATGTTGGAGAATCGTCCGTCAGTACAGGCCTTTTTTAACTTGCGAAAAGCGAGTTCGGCACCCCGAGTCTAGTCCCTTTTGTATCTTTGTTTGTTCCATTTCTGGCTGTGTTTAGTTGTATCTGCAGTCTCTCCTCGTTTCAATAGCTGCGTCAGCGGAAACGTAACCTTTGCGTATTTCCGGAAGAACCATCGGTTGAAGTTCACAAATCAAAGATGCACTTGGACCTCCCGAACTAACTGCGGGATTGGCCAATGCTCGATCGTAGTCATCGTGTCTGATTCCATACCCATCCCTTCCAATGTTGATGACAAAGCCGAGAAAGGCAACCTCCGAGACTCCGAGTTTGCACTGTTCGGCCTTCCAATAGAGGGCGAATTCGGGCAGTCATTCCTACACTTTTCTTACGTTCTCCTCATGCTCCCTTTCGTTTGTTGAGTAGAAGAGTATGTCATCGCGGTAGCACCCGCTGATGTGATCGACATAATGCTACAGGCAGTATTCGATGTAGCCTTGGAAGGAGGCTGGTGCATTTGTCGATCCGAAGTGCACAACCTGGAATTCGAATTGGCTGTAGCAGGTTCCAAATACCCTGTTGTACACGTCACCTTCTTTGATGGGGATGATATGATAGGTATTCCGGAGGTCCAGCCTGGTGAAGATCCGAGCTCCGCGCACACGATCAACCATTTCGAAGATCAGTGGAAGGGGGTATCGATGTTTCACTGTACCTAAGTTGAGTGCCCAATAGTTAACAAACAGCTGCAGGCCTCCGTCCTGCTGTTAGGCGAATAAAATCGGTGCTGCTGCCGGTGCTGATGACCGCTGGATAAAGCCGTTGGGTATGTTCGTTTCGATGTAGGCTTTGAATGTTATCAGCTCAAACTCTGATAGGTTGTAGATCCGTCCATATGGTACTTTGTACCCCAGCTCTAGGTCAATTGAATAATTGACTGGTTGGTGCGGCGGGAGTGGTTCTGCCTCGGTCTTGCTGAAGACCTCCACAAAGTCTCGATATTGAGACGCGATACGCACTCCGTCATCGGTGAATTCCATCCCCGCATTCCCTTCTCCTGATATTTATTAGCCTCTGCTTGCTACACGATTCTGGCAAGATTGGAGAAAGGTAGGGGTCCCAGGAGGCTGGATCAGAACAGTTCGCCACAACAGCGCTAAGCCCCGTCGTCCAGGGACTCACGTCGTGTCTCGGCGAGCCGGTAGCAGTCATTCAGGGTACCCCTGCGGACCCCCTTCTGCTGCAACTACCACCACTGCTCCCTGCTCCCAGATTCAGCATTGACCGGGGCTTGTCTCACCTAGTGTTTCTGAGGTGACGCCTTCCAACATTGTTCATGTTCCCAGCAGACCGATGCACTCGTTAATTTGTATGGTGAAGGCTGCGGCTAGCTCATTACTAGCATGTAGGTCGTCGAATGTGGTGGCCCCCATAAACTGAATATCTATGGTTGGGGGTGGTTTACAAGCACCGTGTTCCGCACTTCCATCTCCCTGGGGTAGCGAAGTGATAGTCTGCTCGTTTCAGGAATTCCCAACTGCCGTCCGTCAACCTAACAACTGGCCTTTAGACCAGTCTAGTGCAGGATTCCTAGATTGGAACCAACAAAGGCCAAGTACGAGATCATAAGTCGTCATAGGGACAATGAGGACATCCGGTTTGTCAACCGGCCCCAAGTGTTCAAATTACTGACATGAAATTGTCGTTTTCCGACTATCTTTCACCAACATCATTACCTGGCTATCAAGGCCTATAGTGGTGATGTGTGCCGGTTCCGATTGCAGTCCATGTTGCAGAAGCAGTGTGGGCGCCATGACGATGCATGTAGCGCCGCAATCGACAAGAGCGCGAATGCGTTGCTTCTCTCCGTGTAGGTCTCGAAACATAGAGTTCATGAACTATGTGGGACGTATCGGGTTTTGTTGTTCCACATAGATATTGATTGACATGCGTGCCGGGGGAGGTTCCACAATCACTCTTGATTTCATCGTGATCTGGTGCGGTTGTATCTTGTCCAAAGTTGCAATTAGTGACCACATTCTCATTATTTTAAAACCAAGCTTATTCAGGTCTAGTCTCTCACGCCGACCTGGTATCGAGAGAGATAGATTAGTTTTTTGATTCACTATTATTGAAGCATCGCTGCTGTTTGACTTCATTACCGCCAGTGTTGGGTGTGAGATTTTTTGTCTGGTCCTGGAAGGTTGCCTTGCTGTATTTCGTGCAACGGTACACCTTGTGATCGTCACCACATCTTCCGCACTGCCCAGTTTCTCTCCAGCACTGGTAGACCTCCATTGCCACCCACGGTGCTGGTGGTAGGTTATTGTGTTTGAAGCTAACGTTTGCCTTCCACTTGTCATCCTTCCCTCCTGTCGACCTTCCGGGAGTCGCTTGGGGAGATTCTACCGGCTCCAACGTGAAAGGTCGGAATTCGCGGTTCTTACCGCCGCCCTTAAGTGAATCATTTGGAAGCCTTTGCTGTTGTTTCTATTAACATCCGGGCATCTTGTCTTCCGGCTTGGATTCCGAGGCTGCAGCGCAATGGAATCGTTCATCCAAAGTCTCGAAACCGTCATGATCCTTTGCAATGCATAGTCAAACTCTCGTTGTTTGAGTGTGTCGTAGTCCCGACCATGCCACATCGCAGAGGACAACATCGTGTGTGATCACGTTCCATCAAGCTATCCTTCAGTTCTCTTTCATTCGGTTGGTGTAGACTCTGACTGACTCATTTGATAATTGTTGATACTCCTGCATAGCCTTCATTGCCACGTTCAGTCGTCGTTCCTTATCACCATACATCTTCATCAGTCCCTGAGCAACTAGTTCAAAATCTTGAAAGCATGGATGTGCTTCGACTCGTAGATCAGTAGCCAACTCAGATGGGTCGGTATTCTCTGTTAGTCGTTGACTTGCATCAGTGTGGTTATTCCAGGTGTCGAGGAAGGAGATCGCATACTTGACTCTATCTGTGCCTCCTTTCGGGAAAAGGCGTTTGTGAGAATCGAAGTTCGAGTGTAGAGACTCGAGAAACTTATCTCACTCCTTCGCTCCTCCAAAGTACTGCACAGGGTCGACCATCTTGAAAATTTTCGATTGAGTTGGCTCGGAATTCTCGTCCCGTTTGGTAGGCCGACTGGGGCAAGCTCTGCAAGGATCCGAGTGTGTTCTTCCTCCCATTCGGCTTGTTGTTCAAAGAGGAGTTTAAGAAGCATCCGATTCTGCGCCATCATCTCCTTATTATAGTTGTCGTTGAGCATTGATAAGACATCATCACTATGCGTTTCGGGTTCGGGGTGGGCTGGGTCCTCGTTGTCATCTTCGTCATCATCGGTTGTTACGTGTTCTTCTTCGTCATGATGTTGAGCATTGCAGTTGGCACCATCATCAATGATTTCGTCCTCCGGGAGTACCAAGACACGGAGAGTAGGAATGGGAGTAATTCGTCCAATTGACGTATGGCGAGATTCCATGCTCATACGCCCGTCAACCCCGCGCAATGAAATTCGTAATGCTTTCTTTTGAAGCATTGAGGGTTAGTTGGCGTTTAATTGTTGATTCTATACAAATCGCGATGCGTTGACAAAGAGGCATCTCGCGCGGTCTCGCGAGAGGAAGTGATCTGGCATCTGAAAGACTGACAATAGTGGAAGTGCGAGTCTGTCCATGTCCGGCTATTTAGGGATACGTCTGATATTATGGTATACGGTTGCACACGGCGCCCAAGGTATATCAAGTGAAGAAGTATGTTGTAAGATTTTCAGTAAAGATCAAAATGTTGTGGCGATAACTATATGAGTGTGGTAACCCGGCGCAGGACATATCATGTGCCGCGCCGTTACAGACCCATTCCATGCGTTAGCTGAGCTTCTGGCATATCAGCATCACAAACCCATCTCTACATGATTAACCTGATGGCCTAGACTTTGTGCGGCTGAAACTGTGTTCCAGGCAGGCCTGGAATTGAATGTTTGTGGACTAGAACACAGTCATCTGATGATGTGTGACGCGGATGGGCGATCAGCATCCTGACTGCTTCATCATGACACTCATGTTCAAATGCATTGTTGATTGGATTGAGAACAGTACTCAAGACAGAACTGGAATTATCTGGATCGAATACCTCCTCGCCATCCATTTGCTCCTCCGTCTCTCTTGAAACATGGTTGGTTTTCTTTTCGTCCATAATGATCTCTTTCAATTGCTCTGAGGTCAGTTGGGCAGAGGCTCTCATACGCCAGCCCTCCTGAAATTCATCATGTTGTTAGCTATTTCAGAGACAAGCATTTGGACCCAAAATTATGTGGAACATAATGAATTCTATTCACTCAATCAGAACTTACATTAATTGTATCAATTTCTTTCCCACCTGCCTCCTAATTCACCACTGTTTCATTTTGATTGAATCCCTCTGAAGTCTAAGTATAGTGAGTAGCAGTGGGTATAAGTCACCATTACAAGGCTAGTGGGTATAACCTTGGCCGGTCTCATTACATGCTCGGCAGTAGCATTCCCTGTAGCTGCCTTCATTTCTACCAAAAATTGTTGCACATCGTATCCCAGTTCCAACTGGATGGCGTTTGAAAGGCAAATGTTGTATGAAATCAGGCTGTATTGACGGTCATTGATCATTTGTCCTGGTTAGGAAAATCTCATGTACACTTCGTCCAATTCTTGCTGCCTTAAGTTGCATTTGTATTTCGCAACGGAGGGACGTTACCCTTTGCGGTTTGGCCTGCTCGCTCTCTCAATCCCGTCGCTGGTTCCATGTTGTCTCGCCTTCCATTCTTCCTCACCTCCTCCACCTTGCTTACACAGTTCCTTAAAATGAGCCCCGGCCATAGGGGCCGAATCCATTTGGCATTATTGATGTTTTCCCACGTCAGCCACTTCCTGACAGTCTCCTTAAAACCTCCAACCGCAGTCTCGCTGTGCAGGGGTCCACCGTGCTGCTGTTTCAAATGCTTCTGTGCTGGCATAATGGATCGATGTTTCTTTTCTAGTCACCTAGCCACCCATACTTTCATTCACTTCTTGAATGCACTAATGTTGTGCTGCCCCATGCTGTTGGCAAATTGCTTGAAGGAGAATACTGTGTTCTTCATGCTGATTGGGGATTTGGCATCCGTCCCGCACAAGTCCAATGATTCCTCTCTGTCAGCATCACTATCTAATTCGTTGTAAGATATTTCTCGTAATGGGGGCAAATCTGCAATCCTTGCAACATCTGTCCTGCACTATTCTGTAACCGGATGCAAAACTCTGTTGGAGTGGAGAATGGATGGTCCACTATATGCGCAGGGAAATTTTCCGTATGGAGTAGATGAAGAAGAGTTCGGCCGAAGAACGGTACTGTGTCCAGGGAGTCATGGAGGGATACGAGTTGCATCTGGAGATGACAGCCCCTGTGCGGTGAATTACTGAGAGATGAACATTTGTTGTCCACCAAATCCTGCTTCGGCGAATTCATATTCTTGCCACGGTGGCCCACATCTTGGACAACAATGGGTTGTACAAAAGCTTGGTTTTGAGCTTCGTGTTATGGTGAATGGGGCTGTGTGGTAGAACAAGGGAGCACCTGGAAATAGTGGCTGGCAAGGCCGGTAACTATACCCTGGTGGTGGAGGAAACTGATTTGTTGGTTGCCCAAATTGAGTGTCATTGATCAGTGTATTTCCAGCATTATTATCTGATGCTATCACAGTATCATCTGGGCGTTATTGTATGCCAATAGTGGTACCAACGGTTCTGGAATGCCACTTGGGGTCTGGGTTCGGGTTGAAACCGAATAGTTTCTAATATGGCGGTCCGCATTGTCAATAAACTTACACTGTTATCTGGGGTACAGCTCAATTGTAAACTCCCAACCCGCCTGAATTGGGCGGGTTGTTAGCGGGTTGCCAAGCGTGTCCATCTGTAGGTTCAAATCAGGCTCATGTTTTTAGAGTTGCTTAATTGTATCTTATCACAATGGCGTTTTCAACACCCAATAATGTGTTTTTGTGTGCTTTGGAGCTTGCAATATAGATTAATTTGGAATCGGTATTGTACCTTTGGTACATTCTATTTTTGGCAACAATCGCTGTCAATAAGTCCATTATGAATGCGATGATTAGCGCGATGACTTGATTACCAAACATGCAACAACTAAAACTGTAGACGCTCTGTTGATGCTCATTTTCAGGATGCAGCAGGGAGCATTTTGACTTTGTTTTTGCCCGTAAAGGCTGCCAATATTTGTTAAATGGATGTATGCAACGAATCGGGAAATACAATAGCCAAGATGGGAAGCCAAAAATCTTTGACGCTCGGTTGACCCACATTCACAGAATGGGGCCATAACCGTGTCGCTGTCACTTGTCCCAATCAAAGCTGCCAATACATTGATTATGCCCATCAGCGATCAAAGCACTGTTTAATTACCGTACTTACATAACCTCAAATTGTTGACGCTCCGTTGACGCTCATACTCAGAACAGGGCGATGACCGTATTGCTGTCTCTCTTGCCAATACAAGCTGCCCATACATCCATTATGCCTAACTGTGACCAAAGCACTGTTTAATTACCAAACTTACATAACCTCAAAGTATTGACGCTCCATTGACGCTCATTCTCAGAATGGGGTGACGATCGTATTGCTGTCTCTTTTACCAATAAATGCTGCCAATACATCAGTTAGGCCTAACAGTGACCAAAGCACTGTTGAATTACCGTAGTTAGATAACCACAAATTGTTGATGCTCCGTTGACGCTCATTTTACTCTATTGTCCATTCAATCTCTGCTGCCATTGACAGTAGTTGTCATCATGATATGAACTTTTCGGAAGTCTGTCAACCAGAATTAGACTTAGCCCTGTGGCAAAGCCTAGCACAGTAAGATTCTTGCACTGTTTGCTCACACAGGACCCAAATTGTTGTATCTCCCCAAAAGTTTCATTGCGCCTGCTATTCATCTGTTTATCGACCGATATTTACAAGCTTCTGCTCACCATTCACCCATAATATATCTCTAACTATAACACTCAGTCACGATACATAAAGAAGCAGGTGAAACATTGATGCATTCTGTCCTACATATTCTTCACACCCTTGTTCCTTCTGGTTTAGATTGCATTGACCGTCCCCAACACCCTTTCAGCATGTTTCTTTGACCTCCATGTAGGCCGAATCAATCCAGGAAAGTTTTGGACGGCACACACATCCTGCTGCTCTGGGGATTCCAGATCCTCGATGCTATTGTCTTGATTCATAAAGTCAGTTTCAGCACTTTGCAAATATCACGATATACGTACTTTCTCAATTATCTTTGCCAAACCAGGTCTCATCGCCGACACCGTAGTGATTCTAGCATTTCCCTGTTTCCAAAGTCTTTGACTCTTCCCGAAGTCTGGTGTGAGCAACTGGTCCGGTTAACCCTGCAGCGGTTCAGTTTTTGGACGGCGGCTTGGTTCGGTTCTGTTCGTTACCAGGCCAAAGACCCGAACTGTATTGTCTCAGCCAGTTTGTTACCCTGACAGCATATAAACCCGCTATTTTTGTGCCGGGTTAGAACCGGACCACTGTTCAAACTTTCCAGTTCCTTCAGCTTCGCCTCCGATTAAGTATTTGAGTTCTCATCATATCGTGACATGATCAGTACGGAGATTGTGCAATTCTGGCCGCTCTTTTACCTCCTGCTTTCCGATTTGTGATCCGACTGATATTGGTTGGGTGGCTGTGAATTAAGAGCCCATTTTGAGCGAAAATAGCGGGTAATTGATAGCAACTCAACAAATTTTGGTCGGATCACATATATGAAATCGGGAGGTGAAAGAGAGCGTAGAACTGAACAATCTACATAGTGATGATGTCATGATACGATCAGAACTCAAATACTTGATTGGAGGCAATGCTGTGATCGTGAATTGCGGGGTGTTTGGTGGTAAAACGGGCCCATTTCCAGTGGGCCGGGTTTTTCGTGAGATAAGACCTTTTGCCAGAGTGCGGTTTCGAGCGGAACCGGATCTGGAACCGACCCTGAAATTTGGCCTCGTTGGTAACACAACCGAAGTCTATGCTTTCATCCCCTCAATATTGCTGATCACGCTCTTGGGCTTCCCAAGACTTGCTGCGGCCTATTTCAATCTGACTGCTCCACAATGCACCTAAAGCCAGCTGTATGACATGTGCAGTGCATGTTATGTAGTTCCTCAATGCAGGCCACTCGATTTCAGTGGCCTCCAGTGTTGATTGCAGCTCACGTGTCATCGAGTGATTTTAGTAAGTATTATTCTTCCTGCTACCGAGCAAACAGCCATCGGTAAGCTCAAAACGATCCAGCACATCCGCCAAGCGTTCAGCTAGCCTTGCTCCTGTATGTTGGCCCTTGACCTCACATACGAAATAAGCTTCCGAAAAGGGAAAAGAACAGGCGATCACCCTCATCTAAAGCAAGTTGAACTTCACGCAATGCCCAATTTCAATCCATATAGTACCCAATTGCTGATGATATGACCAATTTGTTCGTTGATGTCCATCTGTCCAAAGTTAAACTCACTTTGTTTCATGATGGCAATTGCTTCTTAATTGCATCCACTCTCAGTGCATATTCCCTATGGCAAATGTTGCTCAGGGTTGTACCGGACGGCAGCACTAGATGATCATGTAACGCCTTTCACGACTGCTTTAACTCGAGATTTGATGCAGCATTCCGTGCAATATGAGCCAAAACAGATCCTAACATGATGTATCGGTTCCACTGGTCTTGGTGAAATTCGGATATGTCAACGTCCTTCTGTGCCAATTTAGAACGTTGTGTCTCCCATTTCAACGAATATCAATTAAACTGGATGTCCAACCTGATTTTCCTCTGCAAACTTACTAATGTGATTCCTTGACTTTCTTAACACTTTGAGATGGCTAAAGCTGTTTTATCAACTGTCGTACTAGTCAATTGATTAACTTCTGTCTCTGTTAATTCGTTCAACTTTGTGATGTGAGCTTTTGCAGGCAAGTGTTTCCGCATTGAACTGGTCCCATGTTCTGATGGATGGCGAAGATCTTGAAGACAAATGATACATATGATGCCAGGGCTGCTGGTAATTGCAGTTCTGCAGTATAAATAGAATCGCCACGCTGGCGGATGTCGAGAATTATTCCAACCAATTGGCCGCTTCGAGCATTCAATCATTGAAGCCAATCACACATCGAAAGTGATTTCCGATGTCAGGTCGCTCAAATATCGAATCAAGAAAAGTTCAGTTTTGGAAGATATCATACCTTCGTGTAAAGAGGTTCCAAAATATTTGGAATCTGACCGGGCGGTATGAATTTGACTGCTGGGTGATGGGACTCGAATCACTGGCGAAAGTGATGACGCCGTAAAGCAGACTGCGAGTTTATAAATATTGACTCTACAACTACACTCAAAAAAATCAAATCTGTAAGACATTGCATGCATATTTGTGAAGTTGTATACAAGGATAGATTGCAAAGACTGGCAACGTAAAACTCGATTTAGGAACAACATAATGCAGTTCATTGCTGTTTAGTATTCTGAGCATCCACCAAAATTGTTGACGCTGTGTGGGCACTCAATTGTAGAAGGTGGATGCGATATCATCACTAGAATTTGTGCCCTTAAAGGCTGCCAATAAGTTCATTGTGGGATATCTGCATTCCATTGTAGTTAGATTATCCAAGATTCAAGATCAACAATTGTTGATGCTCCATTGACGCTCATTTTGGGACATGGTTTGAATCTTGTAGGTACAATTTTTGCCTAGAAATGCGGTAGATAGTTTGATTATGGGTAAATCTCGCCGCAGAATCCTTGTCTTTCCAAGATGTAAAGCCAGAAGCCATTTACGCTCCATTGACATTCATTTTTATGACATAGTGGCGATGTTGTTGCAACCATTGACAGGATGAAATGCAGCCGATTGTTTGATGATAGTTTAATGTCGCCACCTGGCCACTGCATTGTCCATAATGCAAGGCCAAAAGTGATTGGCGCTCTATTCACGATCATGTTTATGACATAGTCCCAATGTTATCCCAACAATGTTTTGCCTAGAAAGTTGGGCGATTTTCCCATTATAAGTCAATGATGCAGCGGAACCCTCTGTATTTTCAATGATGCAATGCCAAATATCGTTGACGCTCCATTGACCCTTATTTATAGGAGGTAGTAGCGACATCGTATGTCCCATTTTCACCCATAATGGCTGCCACCATTATGATTATGGCTAGAAGCTGTGGAACAACCCAGTTATTATCCAAAATGGAAGACCAGAACTCATTGACCCTCAGTTGACTCTCATTTCTATGTCAGGGCAATGTGTGTGTGGCTTGTCATTTTCCCTACTAAGCCGGCCAATACTTCTTCTTTGGATGGATACGACTATGCAGCTCGGTGATTGCTGAATAGACATGACGATAAATTGTTGATACTCCATTGACGCTCACCATTGAGCATATTTCAAAGACCTACTAACAGTCATTGAGTGCTCAACAAAGGTAAACAAAATGCATACAGCCTCTCCTGGCAGCCAGTATACAGATTCTATGAAGTATCATTTGAATCCGAGATATTCGAGAAATCTCTGTTTGTGAGCGACCACCATACCCATCATTTACATGATTCGTGATGTAGGTCCATTGCATTTCAATTCTTTCGGCCCGGAATTTACAACATAACACTCCATGTTCTAGGTTCAGTTATCTATGGCCTGACTTCGTCGGCATTCCTTCTCCAGCTCATTCTCCGCAATTTCCATAACTTACCATAACCAGTTTTCAAATTTCTCGACCATGTGCAGAAGGTCTGTGCGAAGACATATGTTGCTGGCTGCGTGAATTAATGCAGCTTGTCGGCTGTCATTTGTTTGAGTTCCGCATGTGCTTTGACCGCTCCTTCTGTTAGTTGTATGACATCACTGACTTAAACTCTGTTAGTACATTTCGTCTCAAATTTGTGTTTTGCTGTATCAGTTATCCTTAACAGGCAACGCCATGTAAAGATTGTTGTTTGTCAATGAAGTTGATTTGGAGTATAGAACATTCCGATGGCCTGTACGACCCTTGCACACACACTGACCAATTGTCCTGTCTCACAACATGGTCACTGAAATGCAGAAAAAACTGACACATACTAAAACAGGGTCACAAATTGCTTTTACACGAGATACATCATCAAAAATTCCAATTTGACCCTCTACACTTCCAGTGACGCAGGAGCCGTCACCAGGTTTTCGTCCGAATCTGATATCTATATGATAATTCGCTAGAGACGCTATAGGCAGGGGTAAAAGCATACGGGTAGAACTGGCATCGCAATGTCTAACGCTAACAAATTGAGCACCACAGTAGGCATCGGTAGTACTATGTGATTGTCTGCCAGTGGTTGCTCCGAAGCTAGCCTCATTTGAGTACTTCCCTGTCGAGACGTCAGTTGCGGAATTTGTGATTGGCCAAGGAAGATATGCAGAGCCTGCAGAAGCTTTCAGAATGTTGTCAGTGATGGTGTGGCTTCAGTCGACTCTGTTTGGGGCATCCCAGCAGCAGGAACATTCAATTCAGTCATTACGTACTTCATATGTCTCTCACGGAAATATTAAGCCACGTCCCCACTTTCCAGTTGAGTCAGTTCGTCAAGCCTCATCAGCTTCGGCCGAAAGCTCTCCATGCCATGCTGTACCGTGTTGGAGACCCTGCCTATTACCCAGCCAGGTTCGTCATCCTTGCTCAGTTTGCGATACCTTGTATCTTCTTCATCATTATGCTCGTCTTCCCCATCCTCCCCATTTGCAGAAGTTGCAAGATCACTCGGACTGTCTCTGATAGCATTCAACATCTCCTCAAATACGATTTCAGGCTTTGTGGTTGTCGATCGTCCCGTATGAACACTTCCACTTTGTTCCTGCTCTTGCATCATTGCTGTCTCTATATCTGGAACTTGCTTACTTGGCACTGTGGTCTCGCACTCCATCTAATCCTCGATCCATTTCTCCTTCTCTTCATTGCCTACAAAGTGGTTTGCTCGTGGTATCGCCGCTGTACGCTTCATTTTGGATTGTACATTGCGCAATGCTCCTAACTCTCGGAGCCTTTCTGACTTCAAGCCACTGTTTACTTTATGCGCCTGATGTTGTCGTCGTGTTGAATGCTTTGTCGATTGGCCAAATTTTCACACCTGAAGGGGCGAAAGGTGCTTTTTCGGATCATTGACCATTGTATCTTGTATTGACCTTGTTCTTGGGCGAAATATTGGATGTTGCAAGAAATGGACTACATGTAGGCAAGCTGCGTCTTTTGTGTCAACGTTGGTAGGTTTGCTCAATTCGAACACAGCAAAATCAGTGTTTTGACCCTCCCTTCATTGGGAATAGTCATGCTAACAGTTCATTATGACTTGATCGTTAGCGTGTGATTCATGTAAGATCCCGGCAATGTGATGACACAAATATCACCAGACGTCCTTTCCGTCAAAGAAGGACCTGTATATATATATTCCATATCACATATCAGATGTCTTTCATCTCAATGAATCCTGGAAGAAACAAAATAACCATATCGAACCGACCTACGGAAATCGTGCACGCAGCAGCATTCGGCTTACATTCAATATCCATGTTGGCTGTCACTCATTCCATTTTGACTTGTAGGTCACTACATAATCTTCAGCATTTCCCACTTCATTTCGTGCTTATCTTCCTCACGTTTCTACAACAGCAAGGCATGGCTCCCAAAACAATTGCCCCAGGACCAATTGGAGCCAAATCAATCTGAACGACAGGCTGTTCACGCAATGCGCCACTTCCGGGTACACAGCAGCAACGCAGACACCAGTCCATGCACTGCAATGCTGCAATTGTAGCAACCGAACATGTTAGCAAGGACGCACATTTAAACAAGGTACATAAAACCAGAAGCAGCAACAATAAGAAGTAGCATCTGATTGGATGAGAGTCAATACATATCTGTGTAGACCACGGTCAACTAAGAATATAAGGCACAGCTGGGGTACATAGTGACCTATGTGACCAATATATCATTTCCCATAACGGCAAATCTCCTATGTCCACTAGAGCATTTGTCTGCACAGTCCGCAAAATTGAACAACACGATGTTGCCACGTCTGGGATTTTCGCAGATGAATTTCATGATAACTGTCCTCGGGACTGGAGGAAACATGCATTGAAGAAATCAGAGCATGCGAAGGAGTGTTATATGGTTGAAGTAATACCCATATCTCACTGTAGAAGCACTAACTAATTTCCTGGAGGTTTTCAACATGTCAGCTATGATGGCAAGAAAAGGAGGTCGTGTACAGCTTGAATAGTCAGACATGCATCTTGCCTTGAATATGGCCAAAATGGGCAAAAGAGGGTTTTCATGCGCCACAATAGAGAAGATGCAACAACTAATCAAGAAACCGCGTGCGAATGTCCGAGAAGAGAAGATGCGGCGTGTTGAGTTTCTCAGCCATAACAAGGTGAAAGTTGCAATCGAAAGACACTCGGCAATGGTTCCCGCAAATCAAACTGGTGGCTGCCTTTCTTGCCAAAATGGTAATGCAAAAAATCCACAGACATCCTGGAGGCGCACAGGACACGGTGCACCGCCACCAAGCCAGGTACTACCCTGGCCTGAATCGCTACCTGTGCAATCTGAGGAAGATGAGAGCTCCGAAACAGAATGTATGCCACCAGCATATGTGAACATACGTACTCCCCTTACCACCACGCGATTTTTGCCAAGGATTGCACGCGCGATAAAGTTTCTATTCCAGATTAGCTGACTCATGATGGTCTATTCACCAGTTAGTGCACTGTCTGCTGCGTGGTAATGCAGCAGACAGCCATGTGGATGACGAGGACAGCCGTTTGAGTGAATCTGACAGCGAAGACGAGAGTTGACCGAAGGCAACGGGATTTTTGAGTATAATCATCTTCTACAATTAGTGGAAACTTTAGTGTATATTTTCCAGGGTATAATAATATGCGTCATTAAAGAACAATGTAGTAATCAAGGAGAACCAACATGAATAGCACAGAACGGCTGCCACAAGACCATGATTGATATACTATGCCAAAGTGAATTGTGCCATATTGCGGATACACCTGTGGCAAACTTTGCGTCAATGGAGCGCGAACGATATTTCGCTTATCATCATGGTTCCTGTGCATGGCGATTGGTCGCAGAGATGCATAAATGACGTACAGGTAGCCTTTACAGACATAACAAACATCAACATGCTCCTGGCCCGATTGTGAATCTGAGCGTCCACAGAGTGTCAGTGACTGTTGGTCATGTAAATCAGTTGATTAATCAGAGACTTGGGCATCTTGATGCATACACTGAGTATTGGCCCCCTTTACAGGCCAAAAAGATAGCAACCCAATCCCTGCCCAATCATGGAAATGAGTGCCTATGGAGGGCCAATGATTTTTGGCTGCGCAGCATTGTTAATGAAAGCGCGATGTGGCCGTCAATGGCCATATACACAATTGTGACAGGTTGTATAGGCTAAAACGCCCAGTATCACTGGATTGCAGCTTTGAAAGTGAACGAAATGGTGGTTGTCCAGGATGCTGTCACAAGAACGTTGTTTGTTATCTGCCTATGCAGGCTGCCAATTCCCGGGATATATATGTCTGTTATGGTTCTCCAATAGGATTACCCAAGATGAAAGACTGAAAATCGTTGGCCCTCCGTTGACGTTCATTTTCCCAATGCGGCAGGCAGTGCGTCACTTTTCATGTTGCATATAATGGCAGCCTATACCTCACTGATGAACCTCCGCATCCAATTGACACCCTGATTACCCAAGATGTAAGACCAAAATTCATTGACTCGCCATTGACTCTCAATTTCAGGTTGGGGCAGGGAGCGGTTTTCCCATGTTTTTGATCATAAAGGCGTCCAGAACATCAGAAAACGACAACAATATATCAATGTCGATATTTTGCGATTACCAATCGGATATCTGAGTGCGACCATATATAGAAATTCCTGAATACTGGCATTAGATATTGCAACGGACATGTCTAGCCGAACAAGGTAGAATCTGCGGGTTGACGGATACGGGTTCAGGTTTGCCCCACCAAGACACAGCAGGTTGGCTTATTGGACGGGTTTGGAACCAAACTGAACTGTGTGAGCGTTCGGAACCTGGACAACTGGTTTGTTACCCTGACCCGTTTCTAACACTATGAGCCAAACAGGCCACCTGGTGGAGGATTATTTGTTAAATTTGGTGGTTATCAGTTTGTCGACATCGTATGTGAACAAAAGATTTTCTTAATCTTATCGTCAATCCAATTGGTTATTTTGAATCAAGCGCAGTATAGTTCACAATATTGACTGTAGCTTTGACATTTGCCGCAATCATGGCCTCTTTATCTATCTGATTTTTCACGAACTGTGGTGTGTCACTCCACCTTTGATCACATGTCACCAGCCAGAGTCAACGAAATCATAACCTACACTTTCAACCTGTCTTTGTTATATGGTTGATCTCACATGTGACGATCCTGGATAGCAGCTCGCCTTTATTCGGTTTATACATGTAAAGGTCATAGAAAGGACACGACATGATATCTCCCCGAAGCCAACATGACACATATCCGATTGGATGATTCGCATGACTACTCATTTTGCACTTCTATTCGGTGTGTACTACTGACAACTTCATTCAGCATGAGGCCTGTTCGTCGAACAGCGACAGTGATTGGTTCATTTTGAGCTCCTTATGCAAACATCATTGTCTCTTTAGGATCCATCTTCCAGCCAAGGCTCATTACTGAAGAAAACATCTTAACAGCTTATCAGTTCTCGATGATCATTGAGAGGGCATAAAGCCACCCAGGAAACTTAACTATTCATTGAATTAAGCTGATGGTTTGCGCTGCATGAGGCTCAAGTTTGGACATAATCTACACAAAGTCGCAATGAGGTAATATGCGATGAGACCGATTGTAGTAGCACTTGGCAAACAGCATTAAAACTTGATCGCAGTGAGGACAAAAGACACTATCACTGCTCACGATTTTGAGTAGTTACAGTGGAACATCACTCTTTGGGATATGATAGATGTTAGCCTTCTTTGTGAAAAAAACTGATCATGAGATGACTTTGTTTTACCCCTCCTCTAAATTTGGTGGGGTGTGATGCTTCTTTGAAAGTGATACCCTAACCTGTGTTAGCTCAATTTCTAACAATATCCCTGAGGCTCAAATCTTGCAACAAACCATACCCCTTAACACATCATCAAAATTTGTTAGAACCCAGACCGTGTCCCAAACATGGTCATCACCTGCCGGAAACATGTTTAATGCATAATCTGCCAACAGAAATTATCCAACGAGAACCAACTGAAAACTCACTAACAACAATGTCACCCAATATGGATGAAAGAAAGACTATTATGCATGGGGATTCTACAAGCTGCCGGCTGCGATAACCCTGAGCCATCATCGTTTGATTATACCCAGTGCACCTGAATGGCCTTCCACATACTGCCGATTAATGATCGACTGATAGGCAACATACCGGGTGCACCAACACCTGAAGATACTCCCAATCGTGACCGGATAGACCCTTAGCCGCTGGGTCTCACATTTACCACTGATCCAGCACAGGCAACGGCTCAAAGGCAGGTAGTTGGAGTACAAAATGAGGCGGGGACAATATGTGGCAAAGCAACTGGATTGTACAACAAGCATCGCAAGTACTCAGAATGATGGAGTCAAAGGCATCTATTTTGGTTCGCACACGACATTCAGCACACTCAGTTGTTTGGGCAGCAAACTACAACCTTGATAGAACCACACCTCAGGTGTGGACTGGACAACAAGAGAAACAAATCATTCCAATCAGCAGATACCATACGAAAGGTGCTCTCTGGACTTGATTTCACACTGGGAATTCATAGTGTGATCAAAGATGACTCACATCTCTTCGGAACATTATTTTAGAGGCATATTTTGAAATGTACCCATTTCCATTTGGCACATCACCCTGTTCAGGCGCATCTTCATTGTTAACCAGCACCACTTGCTGGCCCAGAGGGTCATCGAATTTACCGCGGGATGTAAATGATTGATTGGTAGTGAAATACACAAGCCCCAACGTCCTACCAGAGTGATGATTGTGCCAGTCATATGTGTATCGTAAATGCCTCACTAGACCAATTTTGAGTGCGATCAGCATGCCTGGCCCCTACATCTCAGAGTTGGTAACATTCCAAAAGATATCCGCCATACAACAAAAATGCACCACTGGATCCTTGTTGAGCTAATCCCATGGCCGCTGAAAGGGGGCAAAAACATTGACCAGGCATGGCATTCCACAGTTGGAACAGTGCTGTCTCAACTGAGGCATCTTGACATCACTGGTAGTGGCTTGAAATTGGATTGTGTTACAGGGGTATTTTAGATCCCAATAATCAATACAATATTTATGGAATCTAAGTACAGCCGCCTATCTAACTCTTTCATTGCTCGTCTTATTCTAACACTCAACGTTTTGCCCTTGTGCAAGTGCATCCGTTTCTCTGGCAACCAACGCTAGTGCCACTATCTCTAACTGCTCCTAGTTGAACCGGTGCCAACACCAGTCTCCAATATAGATGAAGATTAAGCCTCCCCGTTATACAACCACTCCTCAGGAAATTCCTCAAAGGGTAACCGGCCGGTGTTGAGATATCACAGCACCAGGACGTCGATATTCTTATGTTCACAATAATGAATGGCAGCAGCGTAGGTGTGGGTTAACTGGAACTCAGCCATTTCGAAAAGCAAGTGGCCGAAACTCTCGAGATTCTTCTGTAGCGCCTACTCGGCTGATGTATTCTGACGTCCTGGCATACAAGGCCCAGTCTTGTGTATGAATGAGGGAAGTAATCGTGAATAGATTGAAATTTTAATAATATTTTAAGATCTTCTTCGGTGTTGTCTGAAATTTAATCTTTTGCATAATGTCCCCTCATTCCTTAGAACAACACTTCGTTGTTTTAGCCATCGCCCGTTGCATAGTATGATAGTGTTATCTCCGCAACACACCACAGTGTCCGGTAAGAATTTGCCACGCATCCATCAGGTTAACGTGTTCGTGCAATGTGGTTTTACAACATTACGCTCGTGATAATAATCAGGCCATCCATCACACGACATTAGCTTACCCCCCATACATCTTGCAACCACACCAGTCGGTAGTTTGAACTTCCACCAACAAAGTTGATGATGCTTCTCGCCTCTTACAATCCTTCAGATGAATAAAACTTTAATTGCGTCGTGCGGGTAATCGGCGACCAATCCAGACCACGCCAAGGTATACTATTGACTCGTAATCTCGTATCCGGTACTAATTTTCATTGTGATCCAGACCATTTGAGCCAATGAGTAGTGCTCGCTCCAGCCCAGTGCCTACATCATTAATCCCTCACTTACGGCATGCTAAGGTAGAGACTATCCACCAGACCAGAATGTGTTTCTCCGAGTCCTAGCCCATTACAGGTAGTGAAGAAGAGTTCTCTTAATCATGTTGGACTATCACCAACCGTGCATGTCCACAATCCAGGTCCCGCACAGTGTCCGGCTGTGAATGAAGGATCCACACTTCACGCGACTAATATGAACTCCCGCTCAGGAGCATATTACTGATCAATTGATATCACTAGCATAGGTGTTATGCAGAATGTTATTATATATGCATCCTCGTGATTTATCAATCAAGTATCATCTGTTGCTGCTTGGGGAGACACCCTAACATCACCCCCATCTCTAAGAGCGGTGACCTCAATGGTGCTCTATCAAAATTAACAAATCAAACAATACTAAATCAAATCCCTCAGCTTTTTCATCCGACCATCCTATATCCTCTGTTTCCTTGATCCGATTCCTTTTGCATTCTTTGGAAATCCACCGTCCTTCTCCACCGCTGGATGTCTGTTATAACAATCCTCTAATATCCTCAAATCGTGACCTGCCACATTCTCATACATCTCCCACGTATTTTCTTCCAGCAAAAAATCATTCTATTGGGGCAGAAATAAATGTTACCTAGGATTATCGTCCAAGGGTCCGCTTGGTATTATTCACGCCTTTGGCCAGTCTTCGCCGTTGCCTTGAAATTTGACTGTTTGTTCCATACTGTCGGTTCCACTGTATCGTTCAATTATGTCGCCATTCATGACCGAATGAATCTTCCAATTCTCCGGTTGCTTGAGCTTGGAATAACAGGGATTGCTCCTGACCGATATCACCTTGAAGGGTCCCAGCATTTCATCATCCAGGTTCTTGCACCTATGTTTAGCTCATATGTTCTGACTGTTAAGCATAACTAAATCCCCTGTCTTCAACGGTTCCATTGTCTGCCTCCTCATATTGTAGTGTCTGTCCATATTCGTAACTGTCTCCTCCAACTGCACTGTGAGCTTCTGATAAACCAAATTGGTGTAATGGCCATACAACTCGAAAGCTAGATTCCTGAACTAAATTCCCGTTGGCCAGTTTGTCCGTGGTTCGAATCCATAGTTTGCATATGATTGAGATATCTTAGCTGAAGCATCCTTGGAATTATTATTCGCATATTCCGCCATTGCTAGCAATGACGCCAAATCATTCTGTTCACAGCAACAGTAGGATCATAAATACGATTTGATTACTTCTTTGATACACTCCAATTGTCCGTCGGTGTGTGGATGATAGGTTGTTCACACAGTGTACTGGACAACCCAAAAATTATCCATATCCATAAAGAAACTTCCTGTAAATGTGGAGTCTCTATCAGATACCGTGTCCGCTGGGAAACCGTGGTACTAACATAAATTGTCTAGATACCCTCTGGGAACCGTGAGCAAATAGTTTTTCTTCAATGTCATGAATTGTGCCATTTTCGTAAACTGGTCCACCACAACAAGAATCATAGTAGCTTCTTTGGATTCTTGCAAGTCAGTAATAAAATCCATGCTGATATACGTCCATGGTTTGCATGTTACTTCCAAGGCATGTAACAGACCATGCTTTGCGTGTGTAGGAGCATTGGTTCTCTGGCATATGTCGAATTCATTGCAGTATCTCCATACATCACGTTCCATATTCATCCAGTAGACATTCCTTGTAAATAACTACAGTGTCCTTTCCCTACCGGAATCACTCGCAACCTTGGAATCGTGTTCTGACTTAATTATTCGTTGTTGCAGACCTTCTGGTACATAAACCCTATTCTTTCAGTGTAGCAATTCATCTATAATTGAACAGATTTTATCAACGTTCCCTCCCGACAATACTTGCTTGCATCGCTCTCTTTTCTTCTCGTCCCACATGGCTTTGTCCCTAATCCATTTATTTGCCACCAGTAGTAATTGTTCTACTTCCATAGCCAATATCTGAATTAATTCGCCCTCGTCGTTAAGATTTAATTCCATACCCCCAACTTCTAATCATTGTTCTTTTTCAAGCATTGTCTGGTCAGTTGCTGAAGTTATACCCCCTACTCTAGAGGTGAATGCCGGGCACCGGGGGAGAATGTCTGCTTTGTCATTGGTTCAACCATTCTCGCAAGACAACTGGAAGTTTAATAGCATAAGCTCGTTGGACCACCTAGCTTGTCTTTCGTTGAGCAATATCGACATCTCAGAGTACTCAAGGTTTTGATGGTCCGAAAAGATTGTTGTTTTATGCTTGGCTTCTTCCGGATAATGGTGGTCCACCCTGAGCGAACATGCCACAGTTAATATCCTGTTATCGTGGACGTTGTAATTTAATTCTGCAGGATTAAAAGTCCTTGATACGAATCTCACTGTGTCAATTTTGCCATCCTGTAATTTTTGCAATCATATCCCTGCGATCGCAACGTCAGATGCACCTGTTTCTTTGCAATGCTGGTCTATCCGGATCATAACGTCTGAGAACAGGGGTGTTTCCGGATGTAAATATGATTGCAATTTCGAAGAAAGCTACGTCATGTGCTCCTCCCAATGTCCATTCCGTATCGTGTAGAAGTAGATGTGTAATTGGCTATACCATTGTAGCAAAATTATGGATTAATCTCGGTTAAAAATTCCAAAAGCCCAACAATTGTTGAACTTACTTTGTTGAGGTTGGTCTTGGCCAAGCAATGATGGCCTTGGCTTTATCTGGGTCCATCCGGAGTCCTGCACCCCTAACCATAAAGCGTAGTATTACAGTATCTGACACATTGAAAAGGCACTTATCTGTTTCAATGCACATATGGTTGTTCATTACAAGCTGACACACCATATATATCTGCATATGGTGTTTATCAAGAGACCCTGTGGCAGCTAAGAATATGTCATCGATATAGGTTCCCACAAGCATTTTGTTGTCTCCATCAATATGAACGTCTGACTTCATGACTAACTGAAGTTCCAATAGAGGTCGTAGGATCTTATTAATTTCTCCTTCAAAGTTGGCAGGCGCTTTACAAAGTCCGAAAAGCATAATCAGGTTTTCATAACGGCTGAATTCAGTACACACCGCGGCAAATTTTTCATGCCCCAACACTATCCTCATTAAGTAGAATCCCGACTTAAGGTCTATCTGCATACTGTGCATTGCTTCATCAACACTGGCAGATAGCTCTTCCATTAATGGTAATGGTGTTCAATTCATCATTGTATAGTGATTCAGATGCCAATAATCAATGCAATGACTAAAGCAGTGGCCATTGGGTTTTGGTACGAACAATATAGGGCTTCCAATCGTACTGCTAGAAGAACAGATCTTCCCTTCCTTTATCATCATATTGTGGTATTTGAGTAATACTTTTTCTTCCTCCTGTGATGATTGATAAATTGACCCCATTTGGAGATTAGCTTCAGAAAGTAATAATTCGATCTGGTAGTCACAACCCATATTATCCGATAACTTTTCTGCTTCATTTGGATTAAAGAATAATAAAAACTTATGATGCTGCCCAGGTAGTTGAAGAGATATCAACGGATTGCTCATAACTGTCGCTCCAATGTGTAGGGCTTAATCACAAGGCGCGATTCTCTTATCATAAGTAATCGAGTATTTCGGATGTATTTTCCCATGCCTGTAACATTCGGATTGACCGTGAGGAAAATGCTGGTGAATCGGTGTCATTCCTCTAGCCATATGTATTTCTAACTACCCAGCCTACATTAATGCATCGTAGTCTGCAGAAGTCTTAATCACCACGAAGCCATCATGATTTGCATCCTAAGAGCGGTGATTTCCGAAAGATATTCCCAATTGTACAGTAAACTCAATTTCAGTCTTCAAATAGCTTCTTGAAACCTCTCCGGCCTGAACCGGCACAGTTCTTTTAACAACCAGTATTGCAAATACTTTCGCGGCCTCCGGTCATATAAGAACAGAGGTACTTCCAAAATCCCGCATGCATTGCAAAGGGAAGTATCACCCGTCAAGGCCAAAAAGAATCGATATATTGGTCGCATATTCACTTGGGTGCCAGATACGTTCCGAATTTTCTGAGGGAATGCAGTTTGATAATAAACAAAACCTGTTGATGAATTGGCATTATTTGGCTGCTTAAGCAGGGGTTCTGAATGGTTTCGTTTCGCAATCGCTATTCTTTTGACAACTGCGTAACCAAACGGGTTATGAATTGGTGATGTGTTTTGGTGAGGTGAAATATATATATTCTGGATGAGGTATATTTTTTTTTTTGACGTATATCCTTACTGTCCAGCAGTTTCGCCCTACCAGCCATCGTGAGACGAAAAATATGAAACAAAAGAAACGAGGTCTTTCTATGAAAAATAGGTGTGTTTAACCATCAATTTTCGACCTTCAAGGTCAATGTGGCTTGCTAATCTTATTCTGAATCTAGTGGTGAATCCCACCAGTTCCCTTCTTCTCCCTCCTAACACAGCTCTTATGGTTCATTCTCCTCCCAATACTCACCTTCTAAATCCTCCTTCTCATGGCCGAACTCTGATTCTTCCTCGCTCTCAGTTGTATCACTCTTAGTCGAATCCGAACTCGACTCCTCTACTTTGCTGCCAAAGTCCATTCCAGCTACTTTCATGTTCTGATATTCCATTGACTTTCTGTAACTCGCCATTCCTTTATCCAATTTGATTGGTCTAATGCAGACTCTTACCCAGTGACTTCCGTTCCTACCACTGGGTCAGGCACATGTCAGGCACTCTCCCGCTGCCTATTGTCACTTGATCTCAGAAGAATCTACTCCTTCAGTTTTTGCATGGTGTTCATCAGCAAAATGAATTTTAGTCTCTGGAAGCCTCCAAAACTGTCTGAGAGGATCTGGAGTGTAAACATGGATGCATCGATTGCAGGAGTGAAACAGACCATAGGTTGGCATTCCCGCCGGCCTTCCGAGTAACTGAGATCGGTGATGACTGGCATAGGAGTACCATGGGAGTGATTGGGATAAGTTTGGGAACACCTCGGAGTGCTGCAGGGAACATTGCTGTCTCCTGGAGGCACCTGGGAGTGCCTGCGATAATTTTGGGAGCGCCAAAGATAATTCTGGGAGCACCAAAGACACGCCTCTGAGGGCCGACAACAAGTCTGGGTGCGCCTGCATCACATCTGGGAGGGCCGATGACAATCCTCGGAGCACCAGCAACAAGCCTGGGATCCCTTGCATCAAGTCTAAGATCGCTGACGACAAGTCTGGGAGTACATCGAATCATAGCACAGCAGTCAAGGAAACACATATTTTTTGGGAAGACGGCTGGTGCGCCTGGACATCATAGCTACTACTTATTGTTCAATGATGGTTAAAACTCATGTACTCACATTGTATTCTCATCAATGTATCTATGAATCAATGTATCTCTGTATCTATATAGCTACCCATCTACACACGATAAATCTGGACAGGCTGCAGGCGGTGCTCGAGAGCAATTCAAGCTGTGCCGGAAACTGACGAACAAGTGAACCCAGAAACCCACTCCCAGGGTGTGATCGAGTAAGTATCGAGATGCAGTTGGAGGTGGTAAGCGAGCGTATTTGGACATACAATTCGAGATCGTGGTAGAGCGAGTCTGTAGATGCACTTGGATGGCATGATAGTGCTAACTTGGAGGACATAAACGAGCGAGATTAGAGATGCACTTGTGGAGGCCGTGATCAAGCGAGTGTGCAGATATGCACTTGGAGGCCACAATTGAGCGAGTTTAGAGATGCATTTGGAGGCTGTGATGGAGCGTGTTTCGAGGCTGTAATCGAGCGAGTTTGAAGATAGACTTGGAGGCCGTGATCGATTGACTTTGGAGTTGCACTTGGAGGCCATAAGCGAGGTGGTTTAGAGATACATTTAGTGGCCGTAATCAAGCGTGTTTCCAGGCCTTAATCGAGCGAGTGTAGAGATGCACGTGGAGGCCTTAATTGAACTTGTTGGGAGATGGACTATAAGGCTGTGATCCAGTGGGTTTAGAGGCTTGTAATCGAGCGAGTTTTGAAATGCACTTGGAGGCCATGACTGTGCAAAGTTGTAGGCCATAATGATGAGAGTTTGGACAAGCACTTCCAGGATATCGATGGACAGCGCGCCAGGGTGCGGAGACTGTGTTCATCGGCAAGTTACCTCGCAACCCGTGGAATGTGTCAATGGGACTTTTCCTTTGCGCTGTCATTAACAGCAGGCTGAGGGCGGTCAATACTGTAAGGAGGCATGTCAGAAGCGGAGTCTACATCCAGGGGTCAACTCATCATCATGAGAATAAAGGGAAGACAGGCAATCTTGGGTGGATGCTGTACTCGGTGTATGCTGTACTTCGGTGTGTGCTGTACTCGGTGTATGCTGTACATGGTGTATGCTGTACTCAGTGTATCATGTACTCGGTGTTAACACTTGAACACAACATGGAGAGATAGAGAGTGCTGACCTAACTTTCTGTTTTCTGGTGATTATAGAGTTGAGAACGAGAAAAAGAGAGATGGGGAAAGAAGATAAGAACGATGTAGAGGATATGAGTGGGTATGAGAAGTCAGGGGTCAGACTTCCCTGATATGGTTGGGAAGACCTGGTATTCATGAAATTTCATGCCGGATTGGGACTTGTACCTGCCCAATCGGGGATGGTTACTAGACACCTATACGACAATCTCTTAAGTCCCGGTTTCTCATGACAATTTCCCTTAGAGTCTCTTGTTCTCGTCATCAACTCTTCCATCATCAGAACACACGAAGTTAAGTCATTGCTCTGTATCCCTCCTTGCTATGATTACCAGTTAACAATGAGTACAGCATACTCCGAGTACTGCATACACCCAATACTGTATACACCGAGTACTACATACACCATGTACTGCATCATCCCAAAATCCACTGTCTCCCGCACCCAGCCAGTCTCTTATCTCGCGGAAGACCATGTTGTACTCAACTCTCTCCATTCCTACCATTGTGAGTTCACCAATGAATAGAATCTCAGCTCCCATCACGCCTCCCTCCCGAAATACCTCCTCCGGATTGAATGCCTCCAAGTACTACTCTAATATTGCTCGATCATGGCCTCCGAGTGCATATCCAACCACGCACGATTACAGCCTCCAAGCGTATGTCATGACTCGTACGATTTTGGCCTCAAAGCCCATGTCACCAATCTTACTTGATTACAACCTCCAAGTGAATCTCAATTACGACCTCCTAGTGCATATCCAAACTCGCACAATCATGGCCTCCAAGATTATCTCTAACCTTGCACAATCAGGACCTCCAGGTGCATTTCCTAACTCGCAAAATTATAGCCTTCAAGTTCATCGCAAAACTTGCTTCATTACAGCATCAAAGTGTATCTCTAAACTCGCACAATTTCGGCCTCCAAATGCACATCTCCAATCTCGCTCATTCACGGCCTCCAACTGCATCTCCAAACTTGCTCCATTACCGCCTCCAAGTGCATCTCTAAGCTCGCACAATCACTGCCTCCAGGTGCAACTCCAAACTGGCACAGGTGCCGCCTCCAAGTTCATCCCCAAATCCGCTCGATCACAGGCTCCAAGTGGATTGCCATACTTGCTTCATTATGGCCTCCGAACTCGCTTGATCACAGCCTCGGTGTGCATCTCTAAGTTCACCCGATCACGGGGTGGTGAAACGGTGGTGCGATATAGCAGGCAGCCCATCATGAACACTCCGCTGGACCGCGCGTGGTATCCTAATGGAATTCATGAGATAGAGCGGTTCTAGCTCAAGGTGTGTAGGAAGAGGGTGAGATGATGTCTATCTACCCCAGGGTTTCCCAACAATATACTGCCTGTCGCTGAGTGCATCTCCGTTATCCCTGTATCCGCGTATGTGTATGAATAAAGAGACCTAGATAATATACTGATGTAGGGAATCTTGTGAGTGCAACAACGACCAATATGATCACTGAAATGCCTTGTGGTTATGGAACCCTAGGAACCGCTGCTGTCACAATATGGCACCAAGTCTCCGGTAGAGCTTGTGCAGAGGTCTCAGCAACTCTCAAAATCTCCCGCAGACCTGCGCAGTTGTCTCAGCAGCTGCAAAATATGACAATTCTAATAGTCAATCTCGTAGTCTTCTGAATGCAACTGCATTGCGACAGGTGCTTTAAGGTGCACGTGAGAATGCTCCTGCAGAGTCGGAAAGGACTTTGCAAAGCTCCAGGGGGGGCTGGGAGCATCTGGTAGTACTTAGAAGCACTGGTGAGGGCTACCGGAGTGTCTGGGAGGCTTGCATATGGCTTCCGGACCTAATTAGATTCAGCTGATGTAGATTATCTAAGTCATGATAGGATTCATTTGAAGATCCCATAGTTTGGGACCAGTATCTTACTTATACGAAACATGCTTGCAGTGGGGAATATGCCTTGCATGCTCCCTGAGATTATTATCCTTCGGTTGTGTTGACATCCCACCGTTCAATTGCCAATTCCAAGTGCTGTCTGCAAGTTAAGGTGAACTATGATAACAATGTTTGAACCATAGTTTTGGGAAATGATCAAGGTCGACAGCAACCTGGTTCCCATTGGGCAGTCCCAGTTGCCACCACACCTGAAGTCTCAATTCTGACCTGGCAGATGTAATTCTCCCTACACTTTTCCCATGGGCAAGGTGTCAGCATGTTGTTCATTTGCTCCATCTTTGGATTCATATAATGCTCTTGTTTTTGATATGTGATAATAGTTGTTTATCACAGTCATATATTTAACATACAGCAATCATGCATTGCATGGGCTGCCACAGTTATTAACATCTATCATTTTAGAACCAGTGGCTTGCAATTAATCTGTAGTATCTTTCACTATATGGAGGGTCGAGAGTGGTGTAATGAGCTCGCATATCGCTGTAATGCCATCATGACTGTCAGGGGTTCTTCTTTGACATCGATAATTGTACTCGCGATAGTGATATGAATATATGTCCTCTGGTTACTCTCAGTCTATTGACGAAATATGCAAAACAACTTTCCATCACATCGCCAGGAGGCCAGTTGGATGTCCTTTAGCCAGCGAACATCAGAATGGCATGTCGATTGGATATGTTACAGCCTATCGGATTCACTCCAGATCATGCAGCTATGTTGCCATTGTGGAGTTACCTTACCATCCGCTGTGCACATAGTAATCAATGACATTCATTATTCCTGATACCAGCGCACTTTGTCTTCCAAGACACAGCAGTCAATAGTCAATATGCGATCAGGTGGAATCTCTGCCTCATTGCCGCAGGTTCCATGAGTTTCCAAGTCACACCCCAGTCAAAGAGAATGGTCTCAGCCTAAGAATGATATGACTGAGGGAATTATAATGTTCACTGATTATATGATGGCTGAATCAATCCTGCTCACTGGTGTGAGTTAAGTATACATTGCAATGACAAACTCGTATTCGATACGAGTGGACTCGTGAAGTTGTACACTGGCGTGGTATCCTTTGGTCGCCGATTGAAACAATGATGAGATCCAAATTCCCTTCAGGGTGAGGCACTAAAGGGCCATATGCACTACCGACTAAACTCAGCAGTTATTCCAATTTGTGGCTCACATTGATGCCGAGATATCAACGTTCAAGTTTACTCGGACATGTTGTCTGATGTGATATCATACAATGGATGGCCTGAAACCTATCAGGAGCATAATGCTATCATCCCGCATCTGCATGAACACCATATCCTACTGGGATGCATTGCATGTTATCATCAGGCTTATGTCCTGACCGCGATAACGCTATGACGAGCACTGTAGTCATAATGTCGAAGACTGGGTGTATGAAGACTTGAAGACTGCTATAACCAGAGGGCATTGCTCCAGCAATGAGAAACGAAGTATTAGCAGCAATCCACAGTCAACAGTCGGAACACAGATGACGATTTTGAAATATTATTAAGAATTCTATCTCTTGCAAACAGTTCTTCTCTAATAAAATCATGTGACTGGGGCCTTGTCTGCCTGGACATCATTATACACCTGCAGAGTATGCACTGCAACGTCAACTCCAGTTTTTTGGCCATTGGCTTTCTCTATTTGAAGAACAGCTTTCAACCGACATCTACTGAGTGGTATTTCTTTTCTGCAAACATGAGAATATCGGGTTTCTGGTGCTGTGATATCTCAATACTGGCGCATTGCCATTTGAGGAATTTTCTGAGGATTGGTTGATCGTCGGCGAAGCTTGATCTTTATTTAGTTTGCTGATGTTATTAGAGACAGTTCAGTTTAGTAGGTCTTGCAAGATGCCGGCAAGAGGTTCCATTTCAGGAAGAAGCGAGGACAGACACATTCACTTGATAGGCGGTTGTACTTCATTCAATATAGATTGTATTGATTCTTGGGATTAAACACCTCAGTAACAGTATAATGTTTTAAGTACTCTATGCCGTATCTGATTGAGTACTATATGTCACCAGAGGTATTATATTTATACAAGGATCTCCATAAGATAGGATATTATTTGATACAATACCCAAACAACGCCAAACTACATTTAATCGTCATTCAAATACCCACACTCCGGCACAGGTATAACTGTGGAGTGCCAGAAGTCCAAAGATACCTTCGGTTCCATTTATTTTACACAGAGGACTTACAGCCAACATTGCCAAAGACAGAACTGCTTCTGCGTCAGCTGCCAGTTATACAGTGTGGTGGAAAAGAGTAAGGCAGCAAGCTGCCAACGTTGTAACTACCTTTCGGAGTGTTACGCCTACAAGTATTTATGCAAGATTAACCCAAGGCTTCCAAATTTTCCCACTGTACTGGATGCACCATTGTCAACTCGATCAATGCTCTCATCGAGAAGAGGCAAAAGTTGACTTAAACTGATTGATTCTGCCACCCTATTACAGTCATACTATCAATAATGGCGGGCACCAGGTAGCAGTTGACATTGAAGAGCATTGCATTGGCGCACAGCGGCTCCAGAGTAGACAACCCTTGGTCGGCAGCGGTGAAGGAAATCCCGTCATGGGTGCAGGAATTCCTGAGGCGGGTTCGCAAGCAGCGCTGGAGTACCAGCAAATGACGGAGATGCAAATTCCTGACGAAGCCAAGCAGTGTCTAGATGAGCTGCAATTGCCGGATGCCAATTCCAACTTAGTTCAAAAACTATTGTCAAATTGGTCACAGCAAGATGTGCATATCATACATGCTGGCATCGAAGAAAAAGAGGTTGTAGAACATAAATATACTTTAGTTCAGAAATATATTGAAATCCTCAAAACTAGGGTCCACACTGAAACACATTGAGTGGACGCTGAGTAAGCTGGAGTGGCAACTTAGTTGCATTTACAGAAGGTGCTGTTACAGGAAGTATGATCAGTAATTAATATTTCAAATGCCCAGGATTCTCGGATTGTACAAGAAGCCAATGACATTTTCATCATGTATAAGAGGGAGATGGAGGATATGAGTAAACAGAATGCCGGTAATATCAGTCAGATGCAGGAAGTCATGGGAGCAAATATCGATATCGAAAGATCTTCGAAAGCAATGAATTCAACATTCAAAAAGTTAATAGAGTATTGGATTCCATTATGAGCTCGCTTGAGGAAGTTCCATCAAAAAAGGATGTAAGAGAGCATGTCTCAGCGATGGATGAACAAATGGTTCAAATACAGGAGGTTAATACAGGAATAACCACTGCTATGGAAGGATACAAATTTTCAGAATCCTCCCATTACAATTTCCGTCAGCACATACCGCAAGCTGGATGATCCACTACTGTGTATCCTGAAAGACAGAAATATTTCTGTATTGATGCGTCAAATGTGAGAGATACTGAATGTGCCTCCAGATAGCTAGGACAATTGTGGGGTGGTTCTGAACGTGAAGCACCAGGCAAATGAGCAGCTGATGGTGAAGCCGGCGGAGCGGCGATTCGATCATCTGGACAAGAAGGCGATCCACCATCTCCAGGATCAAATCCTCCTCCAGATTACAGAAGTGCTTCTAATACTCCTCGCCAGAGTTGAAGACAAAGGCACATACCGGAATGACAATATGCAAAGCAGAGTAAGATAAAGGAACCAAAAAGATTTGAAGGATAACCAGTTGATGATTTTGACAGCTGGTTGATAATAGTGGATGTATATATCCACATTCAACCCAAGATGTTTGCAAAGAATGAACGAACAATTGAACAGATTGGTACTTTAATGGATCGATATGCCGCAGCCTGGCATAGTGAATGGATAAAAGAGACTTTATGCAAGAAACACCCGAAATAGATTACAGAATATATTTCAGCTATGAAGTTACAGTTTTGGGATAAAGACGCTTACGACGAAGCCTATCCCAACTTCGAATATGTCAGCTACACATGGTGCATCAGGGACATGTTTACAAAAATCCAGATGAAGAATGATAAGGCCATGGTTTCCGACGCGGGTGTGAATAAGATTATCCTCAACCATTTGCGATACACAATTTTGGAGCAAATTTAAACTGTCAATTGAAGAGGAAAAACACATCACGAAATCATTGCTATTATTGCAAATGCAGGGCGGACGGCAGAAAAATGGGATGCCGCGACAAAGAATTTGGGATTAACATAATCCATTTCACAAGTACAAAAGGAATCCCAGATGAGAACAAGAATCGGTAATAAAACCCAGTTCGGTAAACAGAAAACCTTTAAAAATATGTATCTAGGGAGACCCACTAATCAGTCAGCAGGAGAATATAAGTTCCATATTCTGTCTAACCGGATAATTAACCCAAGAAATAAGTCGAATAAGACTTACGCGGAACAAACAGAAGGAATTGCTAAATCTGAACTTGACAGAAGGAAGTCAGGAGGAGAATGCCAGAGATGCCCGTCGCATGGTGATCGGATGTGAGCTCATCAAACAATGGATTGTTTCCGGTAAACCCGAAATGAAGATGGAACGTCACCACTTCCAAATGTTAAGAAGTACTAGAAGGTCAAGGTCTAAGCATATAATCAGAAGGAAGAATCTGAGTTGGAGATAGATCTGTATACAACAGTTGTGGAAAGTAGTGATATGTTGGAAGAAGATAATCCTGAAGTGGAACAGGAGTCAGATACTGACATTAGGGATTTCGATGAAAAGTTTGTGCCGGAATTGGAATCCGAACAGGATCCGGAAACGGAAATTGAGTGATATTGGTGGGATTCAGATAGTGATGAACAATCCAAAGCCATATTCAGCTTATGGTTGCAAATGATTGGTATAACAAACTAATGTGCGATTGGAAGAGCGTTTGGTTTGTTCTTTCCTTCCTGAGGATGACCGGAATGTCGAAACTGCTTGCCCGCAATGGGATACGATTACAATCAACATCCATATACAATCACTGATCCCGATGATTATCCCATTGTCGACATGTTATAGTCGAAAGGATAGTAGTCTCAAAATGAAAAGTGATTGACCAGCTTAGTTCTTCAACCAAACAATGCAATACTTCTACTGATTAAGTCTGTTATGGAGCTTCAATCAATGCAATGATTACGATGATATCGCCTACTATTATTGGGAACAGTCCAATATATCAATTCTTCATTGACTATGATAACCGTTATTTTCAATTACGATGCATGTTGGATTTAGGAAGTACTAGCTTTGTGATTTCACCAAACGCTGGTAAGGCTTTTAAAATCATAGTTGTCACATGAACAAAACATTTGAAATCCAAGGATGTTACTGGTCGAGAATTTCTTACAAAAGGACTATACACAGTTCCGTTGTAATTATCTTTCACAGATCACGGTCCTTATCATCCTGAAGATCATGCTTTTGAGTTTATGACAACACGTAGAATTTAGGATTGTCTTATTCCAGCATGGTATTTTGAGACACATTCAGCCTGAGGAACTGCATCATCCCATTTACACTTTCCACATTGTTGTTCTCAGTGTTATAGACAAGATCAAATTCATCCAGAATATTCTACAAGTTATGATACAAGAATAGTGCTTGATAAATTTGCATTACAAATAGGATCTTAGGTACAAATTACACGAGCAATGCTTGACCGATTACCAAAATAATATGATAAATTTTTGTTGTGATTTAACCCGGAAAATGCGGAAAAATCACCGGATAGTGAATGGTGCGATCGTCGAATTGAACTTGTCACTGGGAAGATAAATCACGAATGGGACCAATCGATTACTGATCTCAAGATGAGGAGAAAATATTGGTTCAATGTTTCCAGAAATTGATCAAGGAATAAAAGATTCGACTATCCAGTAGATCAGTCAGATGTCCAATATTATTTGATCCTAACCCTAATGGCAAAGGTCTTCGATTGTGTGTCGATTATCAGCATCTTAACTATTACATGAAGACAGACAAAACACCACATTCAATCATGGGTGAATTATCAAGAGAGTTCAGAGACTGCGATTTCATCACTGAAGCCGATATGAAGGCAGGGTTTCGTTTATAGCGAATGGCTGTGTGTCATGAAAGGTATAAGGCCTGTCGAACCAAGTTTTGTCTATACAAATAGATGATATGCTCTTCGGATTAACCAATGAGCCTGCAGCTTTGGAATGGGCAATTACCAAGATATTACGACCATTTCTTGGTATGGACATCAGCAAAAAATATATCCGTCTGGGCGGAATGGCTCCGTCAAAGTGGACGTGCTCCGTCAGAGCTATGAGAGACAACCCGGTAGCGGATTACTCCGCGCCCAGAGTCAATTCAACGCCTCGCTTTCCATATCGTCCTGTGATTGTTGATTCACCATTTCTTCTCGTTTTGTCGGTCTCCTATTTTACACGATCACTCTCGCGTTATGGGTAACTGTGACTATACGTCAGAATGGTTTCATTGGGTACGCGCTTGCATCAGGATTGTAATGCAATGGGTGACGCTGCGAAAATCTCTCCTCGCATTCCATTTACCTGCGCGCAACATGCAATTCTCTCTTTACTAATTGTACGGGATTGCAAGGCGATGGGTGATGCTGGGAATATCTCTCATCGCGTTCCTTTTACCTGCGCACAAAATGGCATTCTCTCTTTACTAATTATACACTTTATTCCACGTCGCCAGATCTATGTGGCTATTGACGATCCATCATTCGTTCCGTCCGTCTCCTGTCTTAGCACTAGTAGCTATCTCGGGATGACGTGTACGCAGCCGATAATTTTTCCCACGATGAAAACTTGCAAAGCAACTGCTGCCTGTGCATGTCTCACTTGTTCAAATTTCGAGACAGGATTCATGTTACCCCAGTTTTCAGGAATTGTGGTGACCAGCAGGGCTAACCAGTACTGAACGAAAGCTCCATCCTCGTTTAGGAGTTTGATTTTGAATAGTCATTGCACTTGCCACAGAAGACGTCTATTCATCGCGCCATAACACCTTCCTGGGTGTTGCTTTACCCTGACTCAGTCGTTCCGACAATCCCCTCCGCAACAGCTCTGGCTTTCTGTGCATCGACACATCTGAGATATGGGTTCAACATCTAAACCCTCAACTTGAACCTTAATACCATGGTAAATACAGAGCTCCATTGCGTGCAGTTGTTTATTTGATATATACGTCTTATTCCGACTCTTATGCTTGATAAACTCCCGCATGCAGCTTTATATTAACACGCGATGCGTTGCGTCTTGTGTATTGGCAAGTAATGCTCTGAAGTCTTTGATCATAGCGTCAGGATGCTTTCCATCACGGCGGTTTTGGGGCCCAACGAATTCGGGCTTCGCATATGACTGGGAACCCAGGGGGGCAGCAGGATCAGAACCGGAAGGGAGGACTTTTCAGGCGGCAGCGCTGGTCTCCCGACGCTGAGCGAGGGCTTGGAGATTGAGCCCTCTGGTTTCGAAGCAGGGAATGCGATGCTGAAAGGTGATTACTTGCGGCAGGTGGTTCATATTGTGATTGGAGGCATTCCAATCATCCTTGAGGTTCGTTTTATATGTCTGTTCATATCTCACAGCAGAATACTGTTGCAAGGCTCGGTATCGACGAATTTGTTCGACCTAATGTGACATCAAGTGGATCTTCAGAGAGTTAAAGTCGGCATCCAACTCCTTGGAAACATCCATTTCGTGGCTGATATAATCCCGCCAGGCATTTATTTCGCGCCGCTTCTTGGATGGCGTGCAAGTATCAGCATTTTTTACTTTGTCTACCTTTCAGTTCTTCATGAGTCCCGTTCTCAGGGTATTGACTTTGGTGTTCGCCTTTTTGCCGGCCTGTCCGAGTAAGAAAACATCTTTGATAGTGTGAAAACGATACATGGTGTCCTCCATATAGGTCAAAGTTGCATCATGGTGAGATTTATATCGAGCATACATATAGAATTCTAACAATGCCCGTGTTCACTCAATTGTGCGATTGTATGTGGGACCCTGAGCGGTGCTTCCGCCTCGTAGAGACTGGGTTACAACTCCAAGCAAGTACCGGCTCATTTTTTTCATCTCCTTCCCATTCCATTGAGAAACTTCCTCATATAATATATTTTTTGGTGTCAGGTCGTGATGAGCAGGCACGGATAACCAGAGTGCATTATACTTGTCACGCCATTCGTGCGTCTTCATGAAGTGGAAAATCCACTTCTGGAGGTGGTCAAGCATGCCGATATGCATTGTATGGAGAAGGTCGGGCTTCGGGAGGTTGCTCATGACACATGGTATATGTCAAAACACTTTGAATCCTCGGTGGACATGGCACGACGAGAGTTCGGCATCGGCTGCGTTGGTGTTGGCATCGTTGAACGTTGTATATAGGTTGTGATCCCACTGGGGGTGTTGCTTGTCAGCAGGGACATAATCTGCAAGTTCGTTCTTTGGACAATCGCACCAAAAACAGACATGCCGCTCGAGATCAAGTAGGTTGCTATACTCAGGGCAATCTGCAAGCCATGCTGCTAAAACCGGTTTGCTACGCCAGAGGTTGCCGTCTGCACAGAGAACGTTGTAATACCAGCTCTCGGCGCTGGGATTGAGTTAAAAGGGGAGAGGCTGCAGTACCCGCCGGAGTACTTCGTTCAGCACCTCACGGTTTGTTTGCTGCTGCTCATACAGCCGCTTCTGAGGAATATTGCCGTTCTTGTTTGCAATTGACAGCAGATCGACCATTACAATGGTGTGCGCTGAAGGCATCTGGCGGATCATCGAAGATAGATTGCCAATATTCATATATACAGATCACTCTGTCCTGCCGCCAGCAAAATTCGAGAGATGTGTTTCGTCGGACATGAAGATCAAGGGAACCAGTGTATCCCCCAGTCTGACCGTTGCCTCAACCTCGATTAGCACGTTATTATCCTTGAGTATCTCTGCTTACCTGTGTTTCACACCACCTGTCCGCAGTGTGCATTTCAGTATAGAGGAGTGTCGGTGGCATAAATGAGATGCTTGGCGTAGGCTGGCTGCCGCATCAACCATCTCATCCTTTTGATGATGTCTCGACCCCAGAATTTGATAGGCTGTTGGTGATTGTCATTCCATCTCATATGCTCGAGGGTGTGTAGTTCCAACTCCCCGAGGGCCTGATCATCTGGCATGCTAGCCACAAGTTTCTGGACGCCATGCCCGTTTTTGAAGCTTGGGAAACGCAGAGCTGTGTCTTCTTCCTTCAGCACGTTGTCATAGTACGTCTTCATACCCTGCTTCTGGATCGCACACTGGATATATTTGTACTCTTCACGTGTTGCAAACGGGTAGTAGGGATTGTTTTGTAGGGTCGTCTCAAGGCAACCTTGAACGTCGCGTTCCCATGGCTGAGCAATGTAATCGCTCAGCGGAGCGCCGGTGCCGGAGTATGTTTCCGTCCGTGGCAGAGGAGGTGGAGGTGGTTGAGACTCCGAGTCTGCAATGTTTTCAACATGTTCGAGGTAGGGAAACGAGTCCAAGTCTTCGACTGAATCTTTGTTACCGTTGAATTCACGATGCTGAGCAGGTTCAACGTGTCCGGGCGCGCTGCGAACAGTCAGATTCTTTGCAACTTGAAGTTGTTCAGGATGGTGCAATTTTATATGTTTAAGTCGCCAGCTGTCTGAGGTGAACTTCTTTCGGCATGAAAATTCAGCGCAACGGAATGGGGTCTTCTCTGGCACTGTCGACGACACGGCAGGAGTGGAGTATTTACTGTAGAAAGGGACGAAAGTTGGAGCTGGGCCTGAGCTGTCTGGTGTGCATATAATCTCACGATACTTCAGAGATTTATTGAGCCTCAACACCATCACGCCAGGTGTTGCCAAAACACTGCATTGGCGATGTCCCATAATACTATGAATAAATAAAAAATACACCCTGAGGAATCCAAAAACCTCGTGACGTGTGTAATAATCCATGCCTGAGATAATTAGATTAGAACAAAGGAAACTACCAAGCCCACAACCCTAACCCAAACGAACAAAACACCTCCACGCATGCCTTACTCAGTGCCTGAGATGAATAGATTACAGCAAAAGAAACAAACAAGACAAGAACCCGACTCTAACCCAAACGCAACGCGAGGACTGGTTCACTCCTCGCATACCGAGCTATCTGGGCGCACATCAGGGAGAGGGACATCAGGGAGAGGGACATCAGGGAGAGGGTCATCAGGGAGAGGGACATCAGGGAGAGGGACATCGGGGAGAGGGACATCCGGGAGAGGGACATCAGGGAGCGGGACATTGGGGAGTCTGTCGCCACCTGCCGATTCGCCGAGTAGCTGCTGCTCCACTTCGACATCCAAGGTGTTTCCGGTTGCCTCATCTTCTCCCAGAGTTAGCGCCGCTGGGCGAGGTTTTTGAGCCGTCACAAGCCCCAAAAACTCCAGCTCACTGAGGGTTTCAGTCTCCGGAGTTCGTGGTCGTGGGGGAGGATCCGCAGTTTGTGGCCGTTGGGCATGCGCCGGAGGTTGTGGCCGTGGGGTATACTCGCGCATCTCCTGGCCTTGCTCCATCTCCCGGCCTTGCTCAGGTAGCATCGTTGGCTCATCGTCTACCATGGTATCAGCATCGTCAGCCGATGTTTTTACCATCTCTCCCTGGCCAATCGTCCGAGGTTCTTTGCCATCATCCTCATCCTTTTCCTCCTCCTCATCTTCCTTCTCTTCATATTCCTCCTTTTCATCTTCCTCCTCATCATCGTCACCATCCCTTTCCATATCCACATCGCCGTTTAAATCAACGCCATCCGGTGCGTCCACATCCTCCTCCATGCGCATATCCACATCAGGGTCAAGTTCAGAGTCATATTCGCCGTCCGACTTCTCGGTAGAGTCGGTAGCATCATCTGAGGACATTGACAAGGCGGGCGATGCTTCCGGCTCTAAATATAACTGCTCTAGTTCGCCCTCTGTGCCCGAGTCTGCCTAGTGTTAGCAACGGTTCCGGACCGTCACTGCGGGTGCGGGTCCGGGTACAAACCGAACCGTTGCCAAATTCGTGGTCCTGGCCGTCAATAAACCCAAAATGCCCACTCGGGTACGATTCCATGGTAAACTCCCAATCTGTCTGAATTGGGCGGGTTGTCAGCTGGTCGCCCAGCGGGTCCATCTATAGATTTATATAAGGCTCTTGTATTTGCAGTGTATTAATAGTATCTTATCAAAATCGCGTTTTCAGCAACCATTGATGAGCTTTTGCTTGTTGAGCAGTTTGCAATATCGATTAATTTGGTATCTGTGTTTCACCTTCGACATATGGTATTTTTGACTAGCAAGGCAGTCAATAATACAGTTCTGCGCACGAAAATCCGCACAATGTCTTGATTACCAAATATGCAAGTCCTAAAACTGTTGACACTCCGTTGACCCTCATATTCAGGATGCTGCAGGGAGTATTTCGCTGTTGTTTTCGCCAGTATAGGCTGCCAATATCGAATAAATGGATGTCTGCAACCAATCGGAACATAACATACTCAAGATGCAAAGCTAAAAATCGTTGACGCTCCGTTGACGCTCATGCTAGGAATGGAGCGGTGACGGTGCTGCTGTCTCTTTGCCAATAGAAGCTGCGAATATGTCCGTTATGCATAACAACAACCAAGTCACTAGTGAATTACCGTACTTACAAGACCACAAATCGTTGACGCTCCGTTGACGCTCATGCTAAGAATGGGGTGGTGACCGTGTTGCTATCTCGTTTCCCAATAGAAGCTGCCAATACGCCTGTTATGCATACCAACGAACAAGTCACTAGTGAATTACCGTACTTACATGACCACAAATCATTGACGCTCCATTGACGCTCATGCTAAGAATGGGGCAGTGACTGTGTTGCTATCCCTTTTGCCAATAAAAGCTGCCAATACACACGTTATGCCTAACAACGACCAAGTCACTTGTGAATTACTGAACTAACAAGACCACAAATCGTTGACGCTCCGTTGATGCTCATTTTAATCTATGGTCCATTCAACATCTGCTGCCGTCGATAATTGTTTTCATCCTCATTTGACTGTACTGGTTGGCTTTTTGCTTGATTGAGACTCCACCCTGTGGCAAAGCCGAGCGGCATTATTATCTTGCACTGTTCACTCTCACACAACTAAAAATGATGTATCATGCCAAAAGATTCATTGCGCCTGCTATACATCTATTTATGAACCGATATTCACAAGCTACTTCTTACCATTCGCGAATGATATATCTCTAACTGACACTCTCGGTCAAGCTACATAAACCTGGTGAACTATTGACGCATTCTGTCCTACTTTTTCTTCCCTCCTTTATTTCTCCGCGTTTCAGCTGCATTGACCGTCCTTAAAACATTTTCAGCCTGTGTCTTTGACTTCCGTGTCAGCCGAACCACTCCGGGCACATTTGGCACGGCGCTCACATCCTGCTGCCCTGGGCATTCCGGATCCTCGATGCAATTGTTCTGCTCTATATCGGAGTCATCGTCCGCAGCGCAATCCTCTTCGCTGTCATTTGGATTATCCAAGTTGCCATTCCAGTGTAGCCAATCTTCAGTGTCCGAAATGTTTTCAGGTGCGCTATCCTCGTCGCTTTCGACGGGATGACGGTTGATTCTCCGAATCCGGCGGACATTCAAGATTTGAGTTCGTCCTCCAAGGAGTTCCTTCGCAGACAAAGCTGGTGGCAAAGGTGATCTTTCTGACAATTTAAATGCAGCCGCACAATCATGTTGAAAGAGTGACCAGGATGCTTTGACGATCTCGTCCGTGTCCAAAATGTATCCTACGGTGGTCATCTGCTTGTTTTGAGCACGGGATTACTTCTGTGTAGCACGTAGGTTTTGGCTGCCCTGCCACATCTCCAAAAAGTCGTGAACCTTGGCCATTTTGTGCAATTTCCTTTCCTCCGCCTCTTTCTTCATTTCCGAGTCGTTGTCTGTGCTCATGGTATCCAATTCCGGGTCAGTGCCTGCGAAAATCCCATTATTGGCTCGAGCGAACTGCCTTACAACGACTTTTTCGCGAAGGGTCTCGCCTGTGGTTTTTGACTGGCTCCAGCCGATAACATCTCGGCCAATGGAAAAACTGGCCTCCACTCCGACACCATGTGGTATGATTGAGAATATGTCGCGCGCCACATTGGAGAGATCGGCGTACTTTCAGTGCGTGTCCTGCTGTTGTCGCCACCAGTCGGTTATGTCTGGTATCCAAAATGTACTGCTAATCTCCATTGGGTCGGAGTGGTAATCATTGAGATTTGGATTGATTTGCCCCCAGTTCTTTGGTGCTTCAGGCGGCAAATTCAAATAGAGCCTGGCGGCGGTCAATAAGCGAGCTGCGCGATCACTTCGTCCAGGTGTCGACTCAGCCACATTGTTAGGCGTTAAGTATTCCTCATCAGCGCTGGACTAATCATATGGATCAAAGGATGATTGATAAGACCCTGAAGTCGTTGCAGAGGGGAAAAGATTGCAGATCGGTACCGTTTCGAGTTTATTGACCGGCACATGTCGATGTTTGGCGCAGTATTCATTCTCCACGTACTTCAGAAAGGCCTCTTGGTATTGTGTAGTGTACGATGTCTCGTCCTCAGGATTGATATCGATTCCCTCGTCCCACTTTCTAAATGATCGCAACTTCCTGAAACGATCAAGGATGTGTGCGGAAATCAGAAGCATGCCCGTCGTGGGAGTCACTTCGGCGTAGTATTTGGAGAGCTTGTGCCGAGCTAACTTCACAGCGAAGAACAAGTCTTCCTTCCATGGAGTATTCTTCTTGGGCAAAGCTCGCATCATGCCATCCATGTGCTCGAACATGTCATTGTACACTGTAATAACATGATGCAATGTGACTGTATGCCTCTTCGACATCCAAAGGGTCCAATATCTAAATGGCCTCAATACTTCCATGACATACTTGTCAATCGTCCATTCATCCTGAGTTGTGAATAGTGGCTGATATTCAGCTTATTTTGGGTTCTGAAGCCACTCACGGGTGAATTCCCGTAAGCGGAAGGTGCTCACGAGCAACTCCAGAGTAGAGTTCCAACGTGTCTTCACATCCATAATCGGAAGTACTGCAATGCGCACTTTGGCTTTTTGACAGTCAATACACTCGTTTCGGCGACCAGGTGTTAGTGTAATTAATACAGCAAGCATTCTCTGCTTTATGATGGTCAGCTTCAGGACTTTCAAAATATCATGAAATATGGACTTTCTCAATTATCTTTGCTAAACCTGATCTCATGGCCGACACCTTGTTTATTCTAGCATTGCCCTCTTTTCGAAGCCTTTGACTCTTTCCAATGTCTATGCTTTCATTCTCTCCAAATTTCTGATCGCGCTCATGGGCTTCCCAATATTTGGTGCGGCCTTTTACACTGAGACTGCTCATGAAGGCACCTAAAGCGACCTGTATGACATGCGCCATGCATGGTATATGGTTTCTCAATGCAGGCCACCCGATTCCAGAGGCGTCAAGTGTTGATTGCAGCTCGCGTGTCATCGAGTAATGTGAGCAAGCATTATCTGTCGTACTACCAAGCAAACGACCGTCGGTAAGTTCAAAACGATCAAGGACGTCCTTCAAATGTACGGCTAGCCTTGCTCCAGTATGTTGGCCCTTGACCTATCATCCTTCATTAGCTTTCGAAACGGGAACAGAATAGGTGATTAACCTCATCGAAAGCGAGTTGAACTTCGCGCAATGCCCAATTTCAATCCATATAGTCAGCAATGACTGACGTTATGGCTAGTTTGTTTGTTGATGTCCAACCATCCAAAGGTAAACTAACTTTGTTTCGTATTGGCAATTGCTTCTGAATTGCATCCACAGTCAGTGTATATTCCCTCAGGTAGATGTTACTAAGGGTCGTAGTGGACGGTAGAACGAGGTCATTGTGTAATGCCTTATATGACCGTCGTAGCTCAAGATTTGATATAGCGTTTCATGGAATTGGTAGCGAAACAAATCGTAACATGAGGTAGCGATTCCATGTGTCTTGGGGAAATTCGGAAGTATCAATGTCCTTATCTGCCAGTTCGGAACGTTTTGTCTGTCATTTTGGTCAATATGGATTAAACTGGATATCAAATATGGATTTCCTCTCCAAACTTACTATTGTGATTCCACGACTTCCTTGCCTCTTCAGGATGGCCAAAGCTGTTTCATCCACCGTCGAACTAGTCAATTCAGTGACCTCTGACTCTGTTAATTCGTTTAACTTTGTGATGTGAGCTTTTCCCAGTAAGTGTTTCCCCATTGAGCTGGTCCCATGTTCTGATGGATGGCAAAGAACTTGATGACAAACAATACACATGATGCCAGGGCTGCCGGTCTCCTTAATTGCACAGTGTGAATAGAATCGCCACGAAGGCGCATGTCTAGAATTCTTCCAAGCAATAGGCTACTTCGAGCCTACATTTATTGAAGTCCACCAGGCATCCAAGCTGATTTGCAAAGTAAGGTCGCTCAAATCACGAATAAAAACGCGTTCATTTTTGGAAGAGATCATAACCTCTAGCAATGAGGTGTTCGAAGATTGTGTATCCAACATGGTGGTAGAAATTCGTAAGCTGGGTAGTCCGACTTGAAAGACTGCCGAAAATAACGATACAGTAAAGCAGATTGCGGGTTCTGAAATATTTACTCTACCGCTGCAAGGAAAATAATCAGATCAGTCAGACATTGCGTGCATATTTGTGATGTTGAATACATGGACAGATTGCAACAACTGACCGCGGAAACCTCAATTTAGGAACAACATACTGCAGTTTATTGCTGTGTAGCGTTCAGAGCCTTGACGCACAGTGGGCGCACAATTGTAGGAGGCGGACGAGATATCAACAGTTGCATTTTTGCCAATAAAGGCTGCCGATAGGTTCATTGTGGTTTATCTGCGTTCCATTCCGGTTATATTATCAAAGATGCCAGCGCAACAATCGTTGACGCTCCGTTGACGCTCATTTTGCGACATGGTTACGCTCTTCTCAGAAGCATATTTGCCTAGAAAGGCAGCCGGTAGTACGATTATAGATCATTGTAGATGTATAGCCTCATGATTTTCCAAGATGGGAGGCCTCAAATCTTTGACACTCCGTTGATGCTCATTTTTAGGGCATAGTGACAATGTCATCAATAACATTTTTGTGTAGAAAGACGGCTGATAGTTCAATTATGTGTTGATATCGCCGTACTGCCTTCAGATTGTCCGAGATGCATGGCCAAAAGTCGTTGACGCTCCGTTGACGCTCATTTTTAGGACATAGTAGCGATGTAATCGCAACTGTTTTTGCCTAGAAAGGCAGCCGATGATGTGATTATGGGTTCATGCCGCCGCACAGCCCTAGGATCATCCAAGATACAAGGCCAAAAGTCGTTGACGCTCCGTTGACGATCATTTTTAGGACATAGTAGCGATGTTGTTGAAAAAGGTTTTGCCCAGAAAGGCGGCTGATAGCGTGAGTATGGGGTAACGTCGCCGCAAACCCCATGCCTTTCCAAGATGCAAGGCCAAAAGTTGTTGACACTCTGTTGACGCTCATTTTTAAGACATAGTAGAAATGTTTTTGCCACCATTGTTCAATAGAATGGCGGCCGATAGTTTGATTATGATGTGCTGTTACCGCACAGCCTACTGGATGGTTCATGATGCAATGCCAAAAATCTTTGACGCTCCGTTGATGCTCACATTAATCACATCGAAACAGGCTTTGTACACTCAATAATTGTATCCAACGAATCAAATACACAGTGTTGATATCCATGATTGCGTTTGTATGTATTATCGTTTGCATCAAGGAGTTTTGTTACCTCTCAATTTTTGATCAACTGCTATCTACGCTATCTGAGTGAGAAATGATGTGGCCCTATCACATTCCTGCGCTTTCGGCCGGCAATTGACGGCCTGTAGATCATTTCACTACTTTTTGGCAAATATAGCTCGACTTCCTCACCATTCCTTATCCAGCTCCTTCTCCTCGATTTCCATGACGTACCACAAGCAATTTCAAATATCTCAACTATGTGCACCAGGTCTGTGAGGAGAGTTATGCAGTTGGATACATGGATGAATACGGCATGATGGTTGTCGTTCAAATCGATTCGTCATGCGAACTGACCGCTTTTGCTCTGACACGTATGACATCACTCACTTAAATTTTGTGAGCACACTTCGTCACTAATATTGCTTTTGCTTTGTCACTTAACAGTCAGTTGCAGAATAAAATCGAACGTAATGGCCGTTTTACAGCCTGATTTGGATTTTAGAACTTTCACATGGTGCGTTCGACCCTTGCACATGCACAGATGAATTATCATGTCTCACAATTTGGTCACTGAAATCAAGGAAAAGCTGACACGTAGCAAAATTGGTAAACAACTTGCTTTTCATCACGATCAGACGTCCAAAGGTGCAGTTTGCACCGCTATTCTTCCGCAGACGCAGGAGCCGTCACCATATCTTCGTCGGAATCCGATATCTATACAGTAATCAGCTGGAGGCTACATGCAGGGGTAAAAGCCTAGTGGTTCAATTGGCTTTGCTTTCAGCAACATTGACCAATCGGACACTGCAGCTAGCTCATCACCAGGTATGCACGATTTAGACTGCGGCTTCACCGAACCTAGTCTCATATGACTACTTCCTGGTCGAGAAGTCCCTTGCGGCCTTGGAGATATTCCGGGGACAATGTCAAGACTCTGCGTCAGCTCTCCAAATTTTGCTGGTAGAGGTGCCGGAGCGTCATCATTTGTTCGTGGCTGAACAACGGCCAGAACCCTCAATTCGGTGGTGCCGTACTTCTTATCTCGTTCACGGAAGTAGTCGGCTGCATCCTCCCATCCCAGTAGAGTCAATTCGTCGAGCTTCATCTTCTTCTGCCGAAACCTCTCCATGCGCTGCTGGACCGTTTTAGTCATTGTGCCCATCACCCAGCCAGGTTCGTCATCTTCACTCAAATTGCCCTGCTCAGTCTTTTCATCATCTTCCTCTTCCCCATCTTTCCCATCCTCGGAACTTGCAAGATCACTCAGACTGTCTCCGATAGCAACCAGCATTTCCTCAAACGTCTTTACGGGCTCTCTGGACGTCAATCCCGCTATTTCAGCATGCGTCATATCCTCCTGCTCATGTTGACCCGCTTCCTCTGCGTCTTCAACTCGCTTTCTTGCCCCAGCGGTTTCTCTCTCCACATAATCCTCGATGCATTTCTCTTTCACCTCATTGCTTAGAAAGTGCGTTTCTCGTCGCTTCTCCGCCGCAAGCTTCTTTTTGGATCTCAAGCTGCGCAATGCCCCAAGGGCTCGGATTCTCTCTTCCTTCAAACCACTCATGCCTTCATTTGCTTGATGACGTCGTTGGGTTGAACGCTTTGTCAATTTGCCGTATCTGCCCGGCGGAAGTGGTATAAAGTTCTTTTTCGGAGCGTTGACCATTGTAATTTTCGTGCACATTGTTGTTGGGCAAGATGTTGGATGTTGCAAGTTATGGACAATATGGAGGTAAGCTGCGTCTTTCATGTCAAGGTTAGTACGTTTACTCATCGTGAACAAAGCAAAATTGGTCTCTTGACTGTCAATAAATCCGGAAGAATGACGCTAACAGTACAACATGACATGATTGTTAGCGTCAGTTTCATGTTATATCCCGGGGATTATTTGAGACAAACATCAGCAAACGTCCGTTCACTCGAACTACATCCTATTAATATCTAGCAATTGGGTGATTCCGGCGTTCTCACACCCCAATTTATCCCTGTCAACAAACAAACAACATCTGACCGACTCTTTGCAAATTGTGCGGTGGTGGGAAACCCCTGCAACTTGCAGCCACACTCAGTAGGATTCATCTTGAGCATAATGGTCATGTCGGCTGCTACATATACAATTCTGACATGAAGCTAACTATATAGACCTCAGGACTTCCCACTTCCTCTCATTATTATCTTCCTCTCGTATTCCACACCAGCACATCATGGATACACAACCACCTCCGCCAGGTGAGAGCGGATCGAATACCGGCAGATTGGCGGACGCTACAACAAATACAGATATTCTGGGCACACAACAAGAGTGCAGACACAAGTTAGTTCACCACGACGCTGCCGATGCAGCCCCCAAAAATATGACCCAGGATGCCCATGTAAAAATCGTCCGCAAGACTGCCAGCAGGAGAAATAAGAAGCAACATCCAGTGGGATGTGAGTATATCCATATCGATGCGATCAGCAGTCAATTAACCGTATAATGTACAGCGGCTGTCCGTATAGAGCTATGTAACGAATTCATCGCTGCCCGTAAGGGGAAACCTCCCTGGTCGACAAAGGCATTTGTCTGCTCACTCCGCGAAATCGAACATCATGATGTTGTGAGCTCTGAGATTTTCGCAGGTGAATTTCCTCATAAGTGTCCCCGTGAGTGGACGAAACAGGCTTTAGTCACCTTAGAGGAGGCTGCCCGAAGCGTATATGGTAGAGGTAACAGCCGAATCTCATTGATAGAAGCATCCACTAATGTCTTGTAGGTGTTGAACATGTCTGCAACTATGGGAAGGCAAGGAGGTCGGGTACAGCTGGAACAGTCCGACATGCGCCTGGCGTTGAATATGGCCAAAATGGCCAAGGAAGGCTTTTTGCGCGCCGCAATTGAGGAAACAAAATATCTCATTAGGAAGCCACCCGCCGAGGTCCGAGTAGAGACGAAGCGGGGAGTTGAGTTTCCTGGGTATAAAAAGGTGAAAGCTGCGATACAAAGACACCCGGCAATGCTTCGTCATAACCAAACGTCCGGCTACCTTCCTTGCCCAAATGGCACCGCAAAGAATCCGCAGACACGCTGGAGGCGCAAAGGAACAGGTGCACCCCCCCCAGCCCGACGCATAGTGTGGACTCCAGAGCCGACTCCACCTGGGCCCGGCACGCCACCCGCCCCAACCGGTAACACTTACCGAGCTCAACTGTCTGACATCGTCAATCTGCCGGCCGGATATAAATATTCGCATACAGCTCTTCACTGTGCCGAATGTTTCCAAGAAGATGAGGATACTGAGCACGATACCGATTTTGATTCAGATATGCTGAGTGATGATGGTTAGTACACTATCTGTTGTGTGGTAATGCGCCTAACATTTATTTTGAAGACAAAAGCAGCGGATTAAGCAATCCTGCAACTGATGACGGGCATTGACCGAAAGACACGGGATTTCGGAGATTATTATTATATATATCTATGTATTATTAAAGAACAATGTAGTGATCAAGAAGAAAGTTAATGAAAACGCCAGAAAGGCAGCCAAAACAAAGTGAATGATGGACTGTGCCAAAATAAATGATTGCATATTGTGGATACAGCCATGGCAAAATGAGCGTCAACGGAGCGTCAATGATTTTTGGTCATGCGTCCTGGGAAATCACACCTCCGATAGGTTGTAGTCAGTTACAAAGGAATTCTTGGCAGCCTTTATAGGCAAAACAGATAGCAATACCCTCCCTGCACCATGATGAAAATGAGCGTCAACGGAGTGTCAACGATTTATGGTCATGCGTCCTGGGCAATCACAACTCCGATAGGTTCTAGTCAGTCACAACGGGATTTTTGGCCGCCTTTGTAGGCAAAACGGACAGCAATACCCTCCCTGCCCTATCATTAAAATGAGCGTCAACAGAGCATCAACAATTTTTGGTCATGTGTCCTGGGAAATCACACCTCCGATAAGTTGTAATCAGTCATAAAGTAATTTGTGGCGACCTTGGTAGGCAAAACAGTTAGCAATACCCTCCCTGCCCCATCATGAAAATGAGCGTCAACAGAGCGTCAACGATTGTTGGTCATGTGTCCTGGGAAATCACACCTCCGATAGGTTGTAGTCAGTCAGAAATGAATTCTTGGCTGCCTCTATAGGCAAAACAGATAGCAATACCCTCCCTGCCCGATCGTGAAAATGAGCGCCAACGGAGCGTGAACAATTTTTGGTCATGTGTCCTGGGAAATCACACCTCCGATAGGTTGTAATCAGACATAAAGGAATTTCTGGCTGCCTTTATAGGCAAAACAGGTAGCAATACCCTCCCTGCCCCATCATGAAAATGAGGGTCAACGGAGCGTCAACCATTTTTGGTCATCTGTCCTGTGAAATCACACCTCCGATAGCTTGTAGTCGGTCATAAAGAACTTTCTGGCTGCCTTGATAGGGAAACAGATAGCAATACCCTCCCGGCCCGATCGTGAAAATGAGCGTCAACGGATCGCCAACAATTTTTGGTCATGCGTCCTGCAAAATGTCACCTCCGATAGGGTGTATTCAGTCATAAAGGAATTTGTGGCTGCCTTTATAGGCAAAACTCATTGCAATACCCTCCATGCCCCATCATGAAAATGAGCGTCAACGGAGCGTCAACCATTGTTGGTCATGTATCATGGGTAATCTGGTGGGCGACAGGTTGTAAAATTGTCATAAACTGATTATTGACTGCCTTTATAGGCAACAGTGAAAGTGAAAAGCTTCCTGCCCCATCTTCAAAATGAGCGTCAACTGAGTGTCAAAGATTGTTCGCCTTCCTTCATGGTTAATCACAACGTGATGTGGCGGTTATTGTCTATATAAATCGTTCTGACTGTTATTATACTCTAAAAGGCTCAAGAATAGTTGGTGCTAGCTCTGTAAATGAAATAAGTTGTTACTGTCCCGGAGGATGTGGCTAAAATATCCCGTACATATCTGCCTATAAAGACTGTCATATCCCTTATTATGGATGTTTGTGATCACGCACCACTCATATTACCGAAGATGCATGACCAAATATCATTGACGCGCTGTTGACGCTCATTTTCAGGATGCGGTTGGGCGCTTGAGTATTCTTGTTTTACACATCAAGGCGCCTAATACATCGAAAATGAACTGTGACGTACCAATGTCAATATTTTACGATTATCAGTAGCATATCTGAATGCGACCATCGCTGTGAAACCCGAAACGCAGATCCGGAGATTGGAACCGAGGGGTCAAGCCAAAACCGGCGAAACCTGCGGGTTGACGGGTACGGGTCCGGGTTTGGCCCACCAAGAGTTTGTGTGTCGGGTTTTTGGACGGTTCTGGAACCGAACCAATCCGTTTTTGCTGTCCAAACCCGGACCGCTGGCAGGTTACCCGGACCTGTTGCTAACACTAAGTCTGCCTCATACGTTTCTTTGTGCCACTGCAAACCAACGGTACGAGAGAAATCATCTCCCCCTGGGGTGTGTTTAACAATACCTTTCCGTTTGCCAGTTCCCTTCCCCTTCCCCTTCTCTTTCCCCTTCCCATTCTGTGTTCCCTTTCCTTTCCCAGTCCCTTTCTCACCTCCCTGCGTGTCCTCCTCACCCTCGCCATTGTCATTGCCATTGCCATTGCCAGGACTGCTCCTTCCACCGCTCGGCGCTCCGGGATCCGGCCAGTTCTCATCATCATCATCCTCGTCCATTATGTCATCCAAATTCAGTGGTTTAATGGCCAGGAAGGCGCCTGGCTTGTACTGCCGGCAGCTTGGTGGCTCAATCTTTGCCCTGAGATCATCGCTACCGTACCAAGAGAAATGGTTGCCGGTGCATTTAACCTTCCCCGAGCTGGTTGTTTGTGGATTGGAGCCATCGACCTGATCCCCGAAGGCATGGGGGTTGTCCCACCTCCAATTGTTCATTTTGTAGCGGGTTTTGTCAAACATTTCCCCATATATGAGCGGAAGGCAGCCCACCACTCCCGAAAAGGCGAAATACTGCTCTTGCGGTGAGGCCACATCAGCTGGAATTGTTACAAGTGTCGAGTCGTAACTGGATCAAGAAAGATTATGTCATAAAAGAAGTCCCAGGCCCTGTCCTCCTTAACGCCGCAAACATTGTATATCTGTGTGAGTCCACGGATGTCTTCCGAGATGAAAACCTTTATATGCTCCCGATCCAACGACAAGCGTCGATTTATAACCGATGTCAGCATCTTTGCCCTAATCCTTCCCCTTTCCTTTGCTGTTGCCCTTTGGTGCCATCGCTGTGAGTTGAGAATGAATCTACATCCGAAATATTCGCATTATGATATAGTTCATGTAGCGGAAGGAAGCCCAGAGGGAAAGTACAAAGTTGTGTAGGTTATTGGGTGTGTTTTGGAACGAGAGGTGTTGTTTTGTGCAAGTCAGGTGAGGTCGGGATTAGGATGCTGTTGGTGTGTATAATACGGGACGAAAAGATAATGGAGTTGTAGGAGGGAAGAAGGGATATATATACTCGAGTTACGGTGATTTCTTAGTTCAAGGTTCAACTTGTGAGTTTTGTTGGTTAAGAAATACAAAACGGCGTGGCCTTCATCCTGGCGCACCACCAGGCACCTCATCAACGACAAGCCTCAAGACAAGATTTAGTACTGACGGTGAGGATAGTTTGCATCGCCGGGCGTTGCGTTTCCATCACACATTATTTTTACCGCTCAGACCTTGTGCATCTTGGAGGAAAATGAGTAGTTCTCAGTTTGTCCCAACTGTGCAACCATCCAACACGGCTATCAACGCCTAGCAGTGGAAAAAGCACATGCAACTGATGTCATAGGATAGAGCATACGTCATTGTTTGCTTTGTGATGCTTTCAACTCTGCCAAAGTGGGATTTCCACCAGGAAGCTGAAGATATACACAATCGATAGTTCGAAGTATTTTGCCAAGAATGTTTGCAATACGATGATAATCGCGCCAAGATGGCATAAACACCCTTCAAGCGGTGCAAATAGACCTTCAGACGTTGCTGTATCAGTGAATATCAATGCCCTGTTTAATATGAGTTTAATCTGATGGCAGTAAACCCCATAATTGAATGCTTCTGAAGGGATCTTGTCCACGAGTATTGTCAGGGTTTAGAGTCTAGCGCGGTCTACATTGCGCCTCCCTTTTTTGTCGAATCCGTCCATGGTCGCTCGAATAGCAGTCTACCTCGCCTGCCGTTGCATGTTAGGGGTTCTCTCCTAGCAGTGTAGTGGTTGGGTAAAACCTCACGGTTATTACCACACGGTATGCCCTTTAGCGGGGGCATTCTAATCGCGTCTCGATTAGGCAAGCACAGAGGCTTGGCGGATTCATTGAAAGCAAAGTGCCACAGAAGCTGATTTGATGATGCAACACTTCTGCCAGATCGAAAGGACTCAGTCCTGCCGAGCGAGTGTTCTCACCCAGATTCATTCCTATATACTATGTGGTTGCAAGTATTGCACGGCAGTCGTGCTAGTAAAGGGCTCTCTAGTTTCTCTTAGAGATGCAGGGCACACCCGGGTTAATGAACACCTGAGCACTTATGGATGAGGGATCATGGCGTTGGTGATAAGCCAAAAGCAGACATCCGGCATTGAGTTGAGGAGTGGGTTCTGCAATGTTTAATCAGTGGCATTCGCCTTTTGATTAACGCGCATAAAAATCTACATTGGCATAGCATGTCGTAAGACTATGAAGTAAGAATATTAATTGCGCAAGCGACGCGTCTTCCTGTTACAGGGAGCAGGCGTTCCAACTACCGATCGGCAACGAAGTGCAAATGTCGAAGTTAAAGTTATGGTCTGATTATGAGCCGATATGATACGTGTTCTTATGGGGACGCGAGAGCACATCCGGCAGGTGCCAGCAAATAAGTCGCAAGGATATCTACCGGGTATCGCCAATAAGTCCCACAGAAAAGTGGCTATCATTGAGGGATTTAATCATAATCATAGCGATCTGCCAAGGACTTGGGCCTAAGGTAGTAGGGGCATGAGCTATAAAGAGATCACATTGTTCCGGCAATGAAGAAGACAAGCTCGAATAGCTAGAGAGAAAACGATACCTACCAGCGGAGAAATATGCTTATTTATTATTGCGTTTTTATGATACCTATACCTATTATATCTATACCTAGAATCTATTAGCTTTGTGTAGCGGCAGCCCCATACCATTGATTAAGTATCCTTTGGATTCGATTAGAGCTACGGATGCCTATAACTTTCGAGGACGATACTGAAATTATAATAGACGGTCTTGAGAAGATTATAACTATAGTACGAAATACTCAGCAGATCTTTGTGGCGCAGTGTATCTGGTGGTTAGCAACGGTAATCAATTTGGAACAAGGTCTCGTCCAACATATCGATACCCTCCACGGACGAATGGTGCCAATCAATACGACATCAGAAACAACGCTGTTAAATACAGTTACGGGAGACCACCAATATATGGTACTGAAGGAGTGTGAAGAATACTTAAGGGAGTCTCGACGGCTACGAGTTATTGCTACCTTGAAGTCCAAGGGAAAGACTCAGACCGGACGAATTAATCCCACACCAATATCGAAGAAAGCCTTGAGGAAAAAGGATCGGTATAAAAGAAAGCCGGCAGTATCAGCAGAGACAGTTTCGAAGAAAAACGGCAAAGACTACCGGAGGCCATTCGGCATAAACGGAAGCGAGATACAACGACGAAAGTCTTCAGGCGAGTATCTACGCTGTGCTTGGCCTGCCGATAGGAAAGGCTCCCATAGGGTTAAGGATTGCATTAGACCCATTAAGTTAACAGAAGGGACGGCAACATTCCCTAAGGCTAAGGAATATCAGCAGCAGCCTATTACTGAGGAAGTTAGCTCGGACGCCATTAGTTCAGAAGAGTCTTCAGACGACTCATTATAAAAAATAGGATCTACGGCCATACGCACTAAGTACATATACAAGTCAACATGTATATTAATAGAAGTGTTGTTACCCCCGTAACATTGCATATCCATGCAGAGGATATTATTCCTACCCTCCTAACGTCAAACATCTATATCGGCATATACCTTCCCAAAGCACTCACCCTGACACCACTCAGGTCGTGCGAAATGTTCGAAGTCTTGCTAATCGTCAGAATCAACAAGAGTGTGGGCCTTCAGGGAATTCACAACATCCACCTACTAAGAGACGCGTTTCCGTACTAGCTGGCGAGAGGGATTCCTCCTAAGGAGGGAGTACCGTACGCTCTACAATCCAAGGTCAGCACTCCACCCCCTCATCTTCGCTGAACAATTCTGACGTTCCAGATATCACACACTGCTTGACTTCCACCCCGTCCGCTACACAGCGACGTTCAATAATTACTCCAACCGCCACACCTGGTACATGCAGTCGCAACACACCAGCTCCCAGCCGAACAATACAGCCAGACTCAACACGTCGCGTTGTATGCAGCCCAGCATCCGGCATTGCTAGCACTCCCACTCCTCTTGAAAACCTGCCTACCCCATCCCGAATCCGGAAGCCCGCACGATCATTACAAATCCACTGCGAACGAGAGCTACGGAAAAGGGTCACAGAGATAGGCATTGGCAATCGCATGCACAGGCAGTGTCTACACCTCAATCAATGGTCTCCGTAAGTCGCCGCATCCATCGGTTAGGTTACTCCGACATGACGCGTCTTGTATTTGCATTGGGCAGGCTCCTGGAGCTCTACATGTGGAACAGACGGCCATTTATGAGTGCATGCGACTTGGAGACAATACGTTATACAACGCGACGTGTTGCCAAAGCATTAGCTGACGCCCATTACTGGATGATAATAGAGAGGTACTGGAACACCGCTATGCAGCAAAACAACATTTGGTCCATAGCATTCGAGGCACACACAAAGGAGATCTTGAAAGAGGTATGCTCAATCAACGGCCCACTGTGCATATTACATGCTCAAACTGGTACTAGGTTCGCGTACAAGTCGATATGGCTAAATCCCATTTTATTCAATCAGTAAGGGACAACAGTGCAGAGGTTTATGCTGTCCACCGCTTTGAATCCGCCACAGAGTGTTTGGAATTCATTGATTCCCTTCTGGAAGACAGTAAGTATCTTTTTCCGGTAGCAGAGCATGTGTAAGGTGGTGTATGCGGTCGAAATCCAAAGCAGAGACAGTTGACAGCTGATAACCAATTGCTAGTGTCCACTTTACTTCCTAGCGGAAGCAATCCCACAGTTTATCTACATCAAATTTTATTGTTAGGCGAATAACCGCGGTAAGTATGCTGATGGATTCTCCAATTCCACGATTAACGACAAGAACTGTCATATACCCTCGCCACTAATCATATTTACATGCACCGCGTTGCGCCATGCTCTGCTGGAGTGGTAAATAAACAAAGGTGTGCATCTGAAAGCTTCCAAGTCAAAGCTGAAAGCGGACAGACCTGATCGCTAGAACTACTTCAACCACAAGAATGACTGTGGTAAAATCACATCCTGATGCGCATTAACGGGTCGCAAGTTGCTAACTTCGCCTGGCGTTGCAGACACATATACATTCTTGATGTATACCTGCAACACACTACCTGAGTGCTATCAACAGAGGTTGTATAACAACACTCTTGCTACAGTGCAGCGTCAGATCCAACAGGCGGAGAACCCAACGCCGGCCGTGGTGATCAGCGTGGAAGCAGCACGTGTTGACAATGCTATTCTTCTTGATTATTTGGCCTCTGAAGTGGCGCTTGAGGAGCCTGAGATCGGAAGTACTGAGCCAAACATCCTGATAGACAATAATTGCACAGATGACAATCTTCATTTCGGGATGCCAGGGGGCAGCGGGAATTACGAAGACGAATGTGATAGAAGCCACGATCGCGATGCCATCCACCCTGCCAACCGACTACGATGGCCCTCGACGGATCACGGGAGGTCTGACCTGGGAACCATTGATGTCGACGGGTATGAGGGCGAGGATGGCGACGATTTGGATGCAGATGCGGATGAGGAAGAAGAATCATAGCAAGTCGATGATGCATCAACGCAGAATGTGGAGGACTGACCTGGGACCCAGTGATGTCGACTGGTATGAGGGGGAGGATGGCGATGATGCGGATGCGGATGAGGAGGAAGAAGCATTGCAAGCCGATGATGGATCAACGCATAATGTGGAGGACTGAGGGCACAGTACTAGAGAGTGTGAAGATTAGACTGTGTATTTCAGACCTGTAAAATATGATAATGGCAAACCAAATGCAATGGCAAGCGAGGTATCCGAAGCGAAGACTGTATTGCAATATGTGACAAAATCTCAAAGGTGAACATGGATGGGGTCAGTGAGGCATCCGATATATCGCAATAGCGGAGAGGTACAATGTGGCTATCGTCCGAAGAGAGGCATAAACATCGCCAGGCATTGTGTGAACGGCTACAGCATAACATCAGCCCCTGCAAATAGTGTACCACACGTGTCGTTCTGATGTTCCATATACCAGGCGCATAGTAATGGAGGTGAGTATTCAACGCAACCTGTCGCATGGGTGACGGGAAGCATGTAATGCTCCGTCAGAGGGTACGATGTTCCATCAAAGCCGTCAGAGCCGTCCTTCCCACCCGGGTGTTTCAGACAGAAACTAGGGTTGTTGCTGATGGAACTTGTTATCTATAGAAACATTACAATTCATGAGGATGGCAAAATGGTAGTCGTCTATAATATCGACAATATGTAAATCGCCACAAAAGGACCACTCGAAAAGCACCATAGGCAGGTTTCCATGTTATCCCAGTTCCTTCTGGTCAACCAGGTGTGAATTAAATTAAACAATGGCAACCACTGCTCCGAAGAGTTACTCAAACAGTAATGCCCCGGTGTTGTGAGACCTTAGCATCATGTAATCGATATCCTTGAGTTGACAGAATAGAAAACTTACAGGGTAGGTGTGGGATAAATGGTGCTTGGCCAATTTGAAACGCAAGGTGCCGAAACTCTTGACAACCCTCTGCAGTGCATACTCAGCTTGTGTATACTGATGTCCATGCATACACGGCCCAGACTCTAGCGTGAATGAGGGAAGTGATGATTGTAATAGTAGAAGAATCCTTAATAATATTTTAAAATTGTCTTCAGTGCTTCTTTGTCAGTTGTCTCCTCCAATTCCTGCGACTACCCGGTCTTCTTATATCGCAACATTCCAAGGCCACTGGACTAGTTACCATAATACTCAATGTTGCGTTATTGGAACCTTCTTCCGCTAACACTCGGTGCTACCGCAGCAACATATTGGATTACTTCAACTCAGACATCTTGCAATTGTAGAGGTCGGTTGTTGGAATATCTACCCATCCAGTCGATAATGCTTATCGGCTCTCACATCCCACATGAAGAGGAGTTAGCTGATTGAGTTGTAGATTTAATCGGCGACCAACCAATATTATACCAATGAAAATAACGACATGGAAGCTCGTCTCTGATTCTACGTTTCATTGCGATCGTTCATACTCGAGCCCCTGATTAGTGCTCGCTACAGGCTGAGGCCTCCGTCATTCAGAGTGTTAGGAACGGATCCGGACCGCCTCTTCGGGTCCGGGTCCAGGTCGGAACCGAACCGTTGACCAATTGACGGTCGGGGTTGTCAATACACCTGAACTGTCAACGCAGGTATGGTTCGATGGTAAACTTACAACCCATCTGAATTGGGAGGGTTGTCTGTGGGTCGCCTAGTGGGTCCCTCCATCGATTCATATACGGTTCTTGATTTTGCAGTTTCTTTATTGTCTCTTACCAAATCCTGTTTTCGACAACAAATGATAGGTGTCTGCATGCTCTGCTGCTTGCAATCTCGATCAATTTGGAATCCATGTTTTTCCTGTTATACATTGTATTTTTCACTATAAAGGTACTCAACAATTCTGTTATGAGCTCATTGATCTGAGTAAAGCCATGAGAAGCCCAATATGCAAGACCAAATATTGTTGACACTCCGTTGACGCTCAGTTTCATGATGGGGAAACATATGTGGCATGCTCTGTTTCGAATGACAAGGCTGCCACAACATCGTCTATAAATTATTACCACCTTGCGACACTTAGATTAGCCAAGATGAAAGACCAATAATCATTCACACTCCATTGCTGCTCATATTCGGGATGGGGCAGGAAGCATGCTGCGATTGTTTATGCCTTTAAACGCAGTCAATATCTCACTTATGCATGTTTCTAAACCAATCATCACTTAGGTTACACATAATAGACAGCCAAAAATCGTTGTTGCTGCGTTGACCCTCAGTTTCAGAATGGGGCAGTGACTGTGTTGTTTATTGTTTTGCCAAAGAAGGCTGCCAGTATGTTGGTTATGGAAAGCAGCGGCCAGGTTACTTTTCAATTACTGGACATACAAGACTAATAATTGTTGATGCTCCGTTGATACTCATCATCTGAATGAGGCAATAACCGTGTTGTTCATTGTTTTGCCAAAGAAGGCTGCCAGTACGTTGGGTATGAAAATCAATGGCCAGGTCACTTTTCAATTACCGTACATATAAGACTAAAAATCGTTGCTGCTCCGTTGACAATCATTTTAATGTACTGTCCAGTCAAGATTTGCTACCATTAATAATTGCATTTATAATTATTTGAACTTAGTGGTTGCCTTTCAGCCTGATCAGGACATGGCTGTATGGCAAAGCCAAGACTAGTAATATTCCAGCACTGGTCGCTCTCATTGCATTGAGATTTATACATCTTGCCAAATAGTTCATATTGTCCGGTATTCGTTCGTTTATAAACAAATTGTCCCACGCAACTGCTTACTATTCTCCAATAATATATCTCTAAATATTATTCTCGGTCAAACTACATAATGAACTTGGTGATAATACATTGACGCATTCTGTCCTACTTAGTCTGCATCCCCTTAAGCCTTCTGGTTTCCATTATATTGACTGTCATCAACGCCTCTTTAACCATCGTTTTTGTCCGCCATATAGGCCGAATTAATCCGGCAACATTCGGTGCGGCACACACATTCTGCTGCTCTGGGGCTTCTGAATCCTCACAGCGGATGTCCAGTTCCAGATCGGATTCATTGTCAGCCTCCCAGCCGTCCTGGCTTTCATTTGGATTATCCAGGTCCCCATTCCAGCTAAGCCAATTTCGGTGTCTGATATGCTTTCTGGTGAACTATCCTCATCACTCTCGACAGGATGGCGGTCGATTCGTTTGATTCAGCGAACATTCAATATTTGATTTTGTCCTCCAGGCAGATCCTTTGCAGACAAAGCTATTGGCACAGGTCATTTTTTCGACAATTTAAATGCAACCGCACCATCATGTTGAAAGAGTCACCAGGATACTTTGACTATCTCTTCGGGATCTGAAATGTATCATACGGCTGTCATTTGTTTGTTTTGACCAGGAGACTCCTTCTGTGTAGCTCATAGGTTTTGGCTGCCCTGCCACATTTACATTGCGTCGTGAACGTTGGCCATTCGGTGCAACTTCTTTTCCTCGGGCTCTCTCTTCATCTCCATGGCATTATCAGCACTGGTTGGACCCAATTCAGGGTCGTCACAAACCAGCAATCCGTTATTGGTTTGAGCGAACAGCCTTACTATGACCACTTTGTGAACGGTCTCGCCTCTGCTTGTTTAATGCCTCCACCCGATCACATCTCGCCAAAGGGAAAAACTGGCCTCCACCCCGACACCGTGAGGTACAATAGAGAATATGTCGCACGCCACATTGGTGAGATCGGCGTAGTTTGAATGCGTTTCATCTTTTTGCCGCCACCAGTCGGTGATATCCAGTAACCAAAATCCACTACTAATCCCCATTGGGTCGGACTGGTAATCATTAAGATTAGGAATAATTTGCCCCCAGCTGGCTGTCAATAAATTTTCTACGCGATCACTTCATCGTGGTGTCGTTTCGGCTACATTGGTTGGCATTAAGTATTTATCATCATCGCTGGACAAATCATATGGATTATAAGAAGCTTGACCAGATCAAGAAGCCTTTGCAGAGGAGACTAGATTGTTGTCCGGTATGGTTTCAGGTTTAATGACCAGTAATCGTCATTGTTTAGTGCAGTATTGGTTCTCCACATACTTGACAATCGTACACTCATCCCGCGTTGTGAATATTGGCTGGTAATCACTGTATTTTGGGGTTTTCAGCCACTTGCCCGTGAATTCACGTAATCGGGAGGAGCGCTCGAGAAACTCTAGTATCGAGTTCCAACGTGTCTTCACATCCATATTAGGTACAACAGGGATCCGGACTGTGGTTTCTGGACAGTGAATGAACTCGTTTCGGCCACCAGGTGTCAGCGTAATCAATACTGCGAGCATTCTCTGCTATTTATAGGTCAGTTTTGGCACATTCAAATTATGTTGAAATCCGTACTTTCTCAATTATCTTTGCTAAACCTGGTCTCATGGCTGACACCTTATTGATTCTAGCATTGCCCTCTTTTCAAAGTCTTTGACTCTTCCCAATGTCTGTGCTTTCATTCTCTCCAAATTGCTGATCACGCTCATGGGCTTCCCAAGACTTGGTGCGGCCTTTTACACCCAGACTGCAAATGAATACCCCCAAAGCAAGCTGAATGACATGCGCAATGCATGGTATGTGGTTTCTCAATGCAGGCCACTCAATTCCTGAGTCCTCAAGGGAAGTTTGTAATTTGCGAGTCATTGAGTAATTTGGGATGCGTTATCGGTAGTAATTCCGAGTAAACGGCCGTCAGGAAGGTCAAAACGATCAAGAACTTCTTTCAAATGTCCGGCTAACCGTGCTCCTGTATGTTGACCCTTGACTCGTAATCCTTAATGAGCTTGCGAAATAGGAAAAGAATGGGCGATCAACCTCGTTGAATGCAAGTCGTACTTCTCGCAAAACCCAATTTTGAGTCATATAATACTCAATGCCCAACGTTATTGCTAATTCGTTTGTTGATGTCCATCTGTCTAAAGCTAAACTCACATTGTTTCTTGATGGCAATTGTTTCTTAATTGCAACCACGGTCAGTGTGTATTCCATCCGGCAAATATTGATCAGAGTGCTGGCTTACGGTAACTCGAAATCGCTTCGTAATGCATTGTATGATTATCGTAGCCCAAGCATTGATATTGCGTTCCATGGAATACGAGCCGGAACAAACCCAAACATGAAATAGCGATTCCAGGTGTCTTGCTGAAATTTGGCAGTTTGGAAGTCGTTTGATGCCAGTTTAGAGCGTTTGTCTTTCAATTCAATGAGTATACTTCAAACCTACATATTAAATTTGAATTTCGTTTGCCACCTTACAATCAGTATACCTCTACTTCCATTCCTCTTGACTATGGCCAAAGCTGATTCATTGACCGTGGAACTAGTCAGTTGAGTCACTTCTGACACTGTTCATTCGTTTAACTTTGCGACGTGTGCTATTGCCAGCAAGTGTTTGGCCATTGAGCTGGTTCCATGTTCTGATGGATGGCGAAGAACTTGATGACTAACAATACATATGATGCCGGGACAGCCGGTCTCCTCAATTCCGCAGTTCAAATAGACTCGCCACGAAGGCGCAGGTCTAGAATTATTCATATCAATAGGCCGCTTCGAGCCTACGTTCATTGAAGCCCACCCAGCATCAAATACGATTTTGAAAGTAAGGTCGCTTATATTGCGAATAAAGACAGGTTGGTTATTGGATGATATCATAACCTGTGGCAATGAGGTATTTAAAGATTTTGTATCTGGGATCGTGGTAGGATATTGCGCTCTGGGTAATTCGACCAGAGTAACAGTCAAACAAGTCGATATTGTCAGGTACAATGCTGGATTTTAAATATTGACTTTAAATCTAAAAGCGAGAAAAAAGTCAGACCTGTGAGAGATCGCATACATAATTGTTAAGTTGAATATAGGACATACAAAGAAAAGGTGATTGCGATATCCTCGCTAGCATTCTTGCCCATAAAGACAGCCGATTGCACCATTATAGGTTAACGCCATTGCAATGCTGTCTGAATATCCACGATGCAAGCACAACAATTGTTCACGCTCCAATGACACTCATTTTTAGCTGGGAGTAGCGAAATCGTCGCTGGCATTTTTGCGGATAAAGACGGCCAATATTGCGATTATGGAAGTATGTCGTTGCAGGGCCTTTGAATTATCCAAGATGCAAGATCAAAAATGGTTAACCGTCCGTGGACGCTCATTTTGAGGAACTGGTAGCGATATCATCACTAGCATTTTTGCCTACATAGGCAGCCAATATTCTGAATATGGGAGTAGCTTGTTACAGAGCGCTTCATCAGCAAAATGTATTTTAGTCACTGGAAGCCTCCAGGAGTGTCTGAGAGGATGTGGAGTGTAAACTTAGATGCGTCAATTTCAGGAGAGTATCAGACCCTAGGAGGGCATTCCTGCCGGCCTTCAGAGTAACTGGGAGCGCCGGCGACAAGCCTGGGAGCACCGACGACAAGCCTGGGAGCACCTGGGAGCGCCGGCCACAAACCTGGGAGCGCCGGTGACATGTCTGGGAGCACCTCAAATCACAGTAGAGCAGTCTGGGAAAAACAACATCTTATTTGGGAACGCTACTGGTGTGCCTGGAAATCATAGCTACGGTATTCAGTTTGTATTTTCATCTATCTATGTATGTATCTATGTAGCTATATAGCTACCCATCTACACACGGTGTATCTGGACTGGCTGCAGGCGGTGCTTGAGAGCAAATTCGGGTGAGCCTGAAAATAACGATCGAGTGAACTCAGAGATACACTCCCAGGCCGTGATCGAGGGAGTTTGCAGAGGCACTTGGAGGCGCTAATCAAGTGAGTTTGGAGGCCGTAATCGTGCGAGATTGGAGATACACTTGGAGGCTGTGATCGAGCGAGTTTGGAGATGCACTTGGAGGCTGTGATCGAGCGAGTTCGGAGATGCACGTGGAGGCCGTGATCGAGCGAGTTTGGAGATGCACTGGGAGGCCGTGATCGAGTAAACTCAGATATGCACTTGGAGGCCGTAATCGAGCGAGTTTGGAGATGCACTTGGAGGCCGAGATCAAGTTGAACTCAGAGATGCCCTTGGAGGCCGCGATCGAGCGAGTTTGGAGATGCATTTGGAGGCCGAGATCAAGTAACTCAGAGATGCACTTGGAGGCCGTGATGGAGCGAGATTGGAGATGTACTGGGAGGCCGTGATCGAGTGAACTCAGAGATGCACTTGGAGGCCGTAATCGAGTGAGTTTGGAGATGCACTTGGAGGCCTAGATCACGTTGAACTCAGAGATGCACTTGGAGGCCGTAATCGAGTGAGTTTGGAGATGCACTTAGAGGTCGAGATCAAGTTGAACTCAGTAATCCACTTGGAGGCCGTGATCGAGCGAGTTTGGAGATACACTTGCAGGCCATGATCGAGTAAGATCGGGGGAGTACCTGGAGGCGGTCGAAAGGAGGCGCGCCGGGTGCTGAGACTGTATCCATCAGTTAGTTAACTCGCAACCGTGGGAATATAATGAGGTGACATTACCTTTAAGCTGCCATGGAGAGCTGGCTGGTGGGGGTCAATCTTGTAGGGAGGCACGCCGGAATCTGAAGCTATATTCAGGGGTCAACTTGCAATCGTCAGAATGAAGGGAAGACAGACAATCTTGGGACGGTGGAGTACTCGGTGTATGCAGTGCTCGGTGTATGCTTTACTCGGTGTTAACTCATGATCATGGCATGGAGAGATAGAGAGGGATTACTTAACTTTGTGTTCCAAGATGATGGTAGAGTTGTGGACCAGAAAGAGAGAGATGGGGGATGAAGGGAACGATATGGTGAATACGAGCAGATATGAGAAATCCAGTGTACAACTTGCCTGATTGGGTTGGGAAGACCTCGTATCGGTGTAATTCCACGCCCGATCGGGACTATTACCTGCTGTATCGGCGATGGTCAATTGACTCGCACACGAAATTCTCTTAAGTCCCAGTTTCTCATGATGATTTCTCTCGTACCCTCTCGTCTCTCTTTTTCTTGTCCTCAATTCTACCAACACCTCAGAACACGAAGTTAAGTCATCCCTATCTATCTCTCCATGCAATGATCAAGAGTTAACACCAAGTACAGCATAAACCGAGCACTGCATACACCGAGCACTGCATCATCCAAACATCGACTGTCTCCCGCTCCCAGACAGTCACTCATCTCTCGGCGGACCTGATTGTACTGAACTCTCTACATTCCCACGATTACCAGTTAACCAATGAATAGAGTCTCAGCTGCCGTCGCACCTCCCTCCCGATCTACCGCCTCCAGATCGACCTCCTCCAAGGACTCCTCCAATCACGCTCGATCATGGCCTTCAAGTGCATCTCCAAACTCGCTCGCTCACGGCCTCCAAGTGCATCTCTGAGTTACATGATCGTGGCCTCCAAATGCATCTCCAAACTCGCTTGATCTCGGCCTCCAAGTGCATCTCCCAACTCTCTCGATCGCGGCCTCCAAGTGCATCTCTGAGTTCAACTTGTTCTCGGCCTCCTAGTGAATCTCCAAACTCGCTCGATTACGGCCTCCAAGTGCATCTCTGAGTTCACTCGATCACGGCCTCCCAGTGCATCGCCAAACTCGCTCCATCACGGCCTCCAAGTGCATCTCTGAGTTACTCGATCTCGGCCTCCAAATGCATCTCCAAACTCGCTTGATGTTGGCCTCCAAGTGCATCTCTGAGTTCAACTCGATCTCGGCCTGCAAATGCGTCTCCAAACTCGCTCCATCGCGGCCTCCAAGTCCATCTCCCAGTTCACACGATCACGGCCTCCAAGTTCATCTCCAAGTTCTGTCAATCAAGTGTCTCCAGGTGCCCCTGCAATTACGCTCCAGTACCCTCTGCAGTCAGTTTGGCCATATGTATCTATATAGAGTGACTTAGATAGATAATACATGCCATATTGTGATGTAGCGAATCTTGTGACTTTAACAAAAACGAATCTGATGCACGAAATGCCTTGTGGTTATGGAACCCTATGAACCATTGCTGTGAGAATATGGCAGTAAGTCTACCGCAGAGCTGTGCAGAGGTCTCAAGCTGCTCTGGAAGTCTCCACAGACCTGTGCAGAGGTCTCAGCTACTCCAAAGTTTTTCTATTCTATAAATCAAATCTCGTAGCATCCTGAATGCACCTCCAGAACTGCAGGTGTTACGGCGGTGTATTCCCTAAGTAACTTTATTAATGTATCCGGTGATACTTATGCACTTAGGTCCACTGCCGTAGATCCTATTTTCCTAGTCGTTTATAATCCAGGCTCGTGTTTCCTGTATCCTTTCTACTTCTTCGGATTTCCTAATTTTTGAATCCTATTAAGTCTTCTGGTCCGCTTCCTTTGTTTCTCAGACTTAATCTGATTAGTATTCGTATTAGGGTGCCGAGTATTTCGAGACATATTTTCCGCTTTGTCAATGTATGATTGATCGTCGGTATCGTAATTCGAAATGGACTTTCCTCTTGGATCGTTTTAAAGATCTCTCGGTATCGGTGAAATCTGTTTATCGATGGTATTGTTTTGGGTTTCTCGATTCTCAGATGGAAACCGGTGGTATTCGATTAGGTACCGTAACGCTGTATCCAATTGAACCAAAGATGCTAACCACCAAATGCAATGAAGCGCAAAGGTGTATTGGCGTTCCGCTAAAATGATTAATAGTTTTGCGAATGCCCACAGTATTACATCGGCTTCACAGTTGAAGGTAATACTCATCTCAAGGTGCGGGGCTGCCGCTTACACAAAGCTAATAATATTCCGAATGGTATATATAGGTATCATAAAAACTCAATAATAAATAAAGGTCTTCTCCGCTGGTCGGTATCTGACTGTTCACTGCTAGAGCTTGGTTCTTTCATTGTCGGGGAGACAATGCGAGTCTTTTATAGTCTTTCGCTGGCTCAAGTTTGGCCGCTACTTCCATGACTATGACAATGGTTTTTTGCTTGATAGCGTCTTCGGGATTCTGTCCCGGTCTCCGCCACAAGTTCCCTTTTAGGTTATCGTGTTCATGCATGATTGGTTTCAAAGCGTTACGCTCCTCGTATGAGGCCATCATCCTGCAAGATATCAAACGCAACTTATGACAACTCATTACTCCAATCTAGACATCTCGCTTATCGTTTGTTCAGTAGTTGGAACACTGACATCATATAGACTTCCCAGCGCTTTATCGCAATATAATAATAACTCGAGGTTATTAATGCCTCACCATACCAATTTGGCTATTTGGCATTGCTTCAGAGATTTATGTCGGTGACCCACCGATACTCTGCCAACGTAGATTATGACACCCTCTTAGGGTTGCGATGCATACTAACTCAAACCAATGAGCAGGGTCACTTCAGGCCTCTTATCTTCAGCCAATGCCATTAATCCCTCACGCACTACGAGCTTAGGATCCCGACGTAGGTGATCTGGGGAGTGCGCGCATTATTTCCTATCTCTGAGAAATAGGGTGCTACGATCCCACTTAATTGCTCATTGTATTAACGCGTGCTGCGCTCTAATCCTTAGCTTAGCTCATGTTTGGCTTCGCCGTTCCACTGACTATTGCGTTGTCCCGCTATCAAAGGTTGAGTAGGTGTAATCGTATAATTATGCGCACCGCTGATGGTTTTTCACATCCCGGCTTATGGCAACATAATTGCATCATCTTGCGAATCCGCATGATAGGACTGCTCTCTATCACATCGACACATACGGCATAGATGTAACCCCGCTAAAGGCCGTCTATCTGATCACATGCATTCATTCGCAAGAAGGTGTTTTGCTTCATGACTAATGACATCCACTTCCGAATGGTAGTCAAGAGTACTTGCTTGAATAACATGTATCATTACCGCTATCAGCGGAGAACCCCTAACACTACCTCCCTCTCTAGAACCGGTGACCCAACGGTAGCTCCGTCAAAAGAAGTGAACTTTGCTAAATCTTTAAACTCAGAATAATATCCGGCATAACACGAGTATGCTTCTTAATCCAATAACGGATATAACGTTTATCGTCCGTCGACACAAAAGTAAAAACGTTTTCTTGTCCGTCGACACAATAAAGTAAAACATTTTAACGTCTGTCGACACAATAAAATAAAGTCCTTCTCTTAAACTTCGTATCTTATTAAAAACTTTCTTTTAATAATTACTACCGTTTTTGCGGACAATCTTATAAGATGCATTTACTCCTCGTAAGGTACATACACATTCTTATTGTTAACTCATTTACTCCAAAGATACATATACGCTTTCCTATAGCTCATTTACTTCTTTGGTACATATAAGTTTCCAGCAAGTTGTAATAACTTGTAGCGCAATTAAGAATAGTAATGATGTTACTCAATACTTATTCCAAAACCAAACTCACGCTTGAATATCTAAACTTAACATCTTGAATCAGAACACTAAACGTTTCTTGGATTCATTATGCTTTCAAAGATATCCCCAAATGTTTAAGAAACATTCCAAACAATCAACTATCTTCGCCGTGACAGAATCACCCGCAAGAGGGTCAGATAGGACAATTTAGAACACGCCCGAAATCATTTAGTTATGTCTCCTAAAGTATTCGACCCACAATATCAATTGCAGTAACGATTCACTCAATATCAGCCGTCCTCAAGCCTATTGGATTTAATTCCAAAGGTATCAAGTATAAGCCTTTATATTGTTAACCATTATTACTCAATCAAATGTGTTAAATAAGATTTTGGTATCTTAAGTCCCAGTATGCGAGAATACCTGAAGTGATCATACATGACTTCGTTTCTCTTGTCGTAGAGGTTATTCGAATTATCGATGAGAATACTTGAAGACATCATACATGACTTCGTTTCTCTTGTCGTAGAGGTTATTCGAATTATCGATGAGAATACCTGAAGACATCATACATAACTTCGTTTCCCTTGTCGTAAAGGTTATTCGAATTATCGATGAGAATACCTGAAGACATCATACATGACTTCGTTTCCCTTGTCGTAAAGGTTATTCGAATTATCGATGAGAATTCCTGAAGACATGACTTCGTTTCCCTTGTCGTAAAGGTTATTCGAATTATCGATGAGAATACCTGAAGACATCATACATGACTTCGTTTCTCTTGTCGTAGAAATTATTCGAATATTAATCAGAATAACTAATAATTTGCTCATTTACTCCTTCAATTGTACACAAGCTTTATTCACCCGTAGGTTGAAGTCCCCACTCAAATACCCTTGGAGGTACATATAAACTATTTCCTTAATACCGATAAGTTAATCCGAAGATTAAAATATTTTTTAAATTTAATAATATCAACGCTAGTATTATGCGATTATGGAACATAACCACAAAACTCTGGCTGGCTCGAATCCTGACCTTCCGTTAAGATGGTCCTTCCAGCTTGATATTATATCATTCTAGATATTAAGCCGTAATAACTTTTTATCATCTCCACTTATTGGAAACAATAATTATTCTGAAAATAGCGTAATTCGAAAATCGAATGAGAATACCTCATAATACCATAACGTATCATCGTTTCTCTTATTAAAAGGTAATTCGAAAGTCGAATGAGAATACCTGATAATGCCATAACGTATCATCGTTTCTCTTATTAAAAGGTAATTCGAAAGTCGAATGAGAATACCTGATAATACCATAACGTATCATCGTTTCTCTTATTTTTATAAAAGGTAATTCGAGAGTCGAATGAGAATACCTGATAATACCATAACGTATCATCGTTTCTCTTATTTTTATAAAAGGTAATTCGAGAGTCGAATGAGAATAATAAAGCATATGTAATATAACTTCATTTTAAAAAGGTATTTTTTAACTACCTCCTTCTCTAAAGGTGAATCTCCGGACACCTATTCTCATTTTTTATCTAACTGAATTTCAGATATTAATTCTGAATACTCATTATGTTGCCTCGTCTTAAAAGACTATATCTCAAATACTACGTTTGAGCACCCATTATGTTGCCTCGTCTTAACAGACTATATCTCAAATACTACGTTTGAGCACCCATTGCTATAATCCTTATCCTTAACGGATCTTTATAATTTCAAATGAATTATAACCCTCAATATTTGTTCAAACGCAACAATCCAGAAATCCATATCAATGATTTCAAAATATAAATTGCCGAAGTAATATATTTAAATAATATCAACGAGGTAATATCGAAGATATAAATTACCGAAGTAATATATGAAGATGGTTTCAACGAAGTAATATCGAAGATATAAATTCCGAAGTAATATATGAAGATGATATCAACGAAGTAATATCGCAGATATAAATTACCGAAGTAATATATGCAGATGGTATCAACGAAGTAATATCGAAGATATAAATTACCGAAGTAATATATGAAGATGATATTAACGAAGTAATATCGAAGATATAAATTACCGAAGTAATATATGAAGATGGTATCAACGAAGTAATATCGAAGATATAAATTACCGAAGTAATATATGAAGATGATATCAACGAAGTA